>ERZ1106969.39-NODE-39-length-145747-cov-42.588529_pt1 | contig 145747 bp, 112 predicted proteins | sample MGYA00403685_ERZ1106969 | MGnify/ENA primary metagenome ERZ1106969 (study PRJEB35170, sample SAMEA104062416) | human gut metagenome | biome: human gut; feature: human-associated habitat; material: faeces | place: Denmark | collected 2012-05-18 ...
GCGGAACAGCGCTCCGCTCATGCGGAGCGAGTGCTCTGTTTTTGCGGAATATGCAATTTCATCATACACTGCTTTTTTTGTTTGACATAAGAGTGGCTCGCGAAGCGTGTCACTCGTTGTTTTTCATGAAGTTCATGAAGTGTAATATCCGGGCGCTGCCCTTTTCGATTTTGAAAATTTACAAAATCGGAAAGGAGCAAGTCAAAGATGGCAGAAAGAGAAAAATATTATATCGGATTGAACGGACAAATCTTTGAAGTCAGTAAGGAACTTTACGAGACATATTACAAAGGGCAGCGCAAGGAGAAATACTTTACCCATGATCTGAAGCAGGAACATACAAAGGTGGATAAGGAAACCGGAGAGATGATTGTCATTCCCAGCAGGGAAGATTCCTACGAGCGACTTTTGGAGGCAGAAAGCAGTTTGCAGAGGAAGCGGAGGATGTAGAGGATGTGGCAGTTCGGGCGGTCATGCTGGAGAAATTGAACGAAGCCTTACATACACTTACAGACGAGGAGACAGCTATCATTCATGCTCTGTTCTATCAGGAAATCAGTGAGGTGGAACTGGCGAAGAAATTAGGAATAGCCAGAACAACCTTACAGTCACGAAAATATAAGATTTTAGAGAAATTGAGAAAATTATTGTAAACTATTGCCTCTTCATTTATTGGCTAAGTAGATGAAGGGGCAATAATCAGTTATATAATAAATCAGCAGATTCTTGATGGTAATTCAATTATAAAGACAATTACCATGCTGAAAATATAAAGAATATGGAAGCTAAAAATGTATGATTGCAGATATATATGCTAAATATTATTATATGTCTTATCTACAAAATAAAACAGGAGGTTTTTGCAATGCTTTTAAAAGAAGAAATCAATAAATATTTGAATTATTGTAAATTTCAAAAGGAACTTAATGATAAAACGATAAAGGCATATAAGGCGGATTTGGAACAGTTTATTATAGTAATAGGAGAAAATAATCCAGATAAAGAAACTTTGAATTCATATCTCTTATACCTGCATCGTATGTATAAGCAAAAAACAGTTAAGAGAAAAATTGCCAGTGTGAAAGCTTTATTTCATTATTTGGAGGAAGAAGAGATAATAGAGATAAATCCATTTCACAAGGTAAAAACAAAGTTTAAAGAAGAAGTTGTTTTACCTAAAATTATTCCAAGAGATATTATAGAGCAGTTGCTGAATCATCTTTATAAGGAAAGAAGTATTAAAGAATATTCAGAGTGGCGTAAAAAAATCATTTTAAGAGATATCGCAGTAGTGGAGACGCTTTTTTCTACAGGGCTGCGCATCTCGGAATTGTGCCATTTGCAAAATAAATATGTAGACTTAAAAAACGGTGTGTTATGTATTCAGGGCAAGGGAGGAAAGGAGCGATATCTTCAAATAGGAAATAATGATGTACTGTCTATACTGAATGCCTACAAAAAGTACTTTGAAGATGAGATAAAGAAGCAGGGATATTTTTTTGTCAATCGTTATGGAAATGCGCTGTCTGAGCAATCAGCCAGGAGCATGATACATAAATATGCCGGTGAAATTCAGGCAGATATAAATATTACACCGCATATGTTCCGGCATTCCTTTGCGACCTATCTGATGGAGGAGGACGTAAATATCAGATACATACAAAAAATGCTGGGACATGCTTCGATTACCACAACGCAGATATATACATATGTAACGACTGAGAAGGAAAAAGAGATACTGCAGACAAGACATCCGAGAAATAAGATAAATATAGGAGAAAATTTCGATAATTTGGTATATTAAGATTGCTAAATCTTGGGAAAGTTTGTATAATTAATATAGTAACGATAATTAGGAATTATCGAGTGAATTTCAGCAATGAAGTAGATGGGATGAAAGACAATCTATCGTTATCTGTTGGAAATACAATAGAATTTGGATATAAGATAATACACAATCAACCAACATTTCACTGGGAGGTTGCATTATAGAAAGTATGGAATTATTACTTTATCAATCAAAGGTTGTAGAAAAACTGATAAATAGAATACATGAAGATTACCATTATATTTTAATGACGGGAAAGTCTGGCAGTGGAAAAACATTTACGTTAAAGCAATTGGAAACTGAACTTAGTAGGGAACAATATCAAGTAATACTTTTTGAGGGAGACTATGAATATGACGATAGAGAATATTATCCCTTTAAAAAGGCTCTATTTTTACGAGAAGATTCTACAAAAAAAATCATTATTGGTGGGGTTGCCGAGGCATCTAAAGAAATCCCTGTTGCCGGTAATATTATTAGTTACATAATTAAATCTCTTGTTGAAAAAACAACAACACATAATTTGTTTTTGAACAACGAAGAGCAAAACATATTGGCGAAACTTCGACAAATTATAAAAAAACAGCATGTGGTATTAATTTTTGATAATATTCATTGGTGGGATAGACGTTCACTTCAATTATTAAAATTAATTTTAACAAATAAAGAAATTTTGAATCTTGATAAATTAAATAATTTTTCTATAGTTTTTTCTGTTACAGCAGACCAGCCAGCACTTCATACTGATCTTATGAATGATATCATTCATAATGTAAACTGTGAAGAAATTATATTTCCTGCGATAGGATTAATAGAGTTTAAAAATGCCTTGTTTAATGCGACATTGCAGAGCTTTTCGGACACACAGGTTAATTTACTTTATAATCTTGTTAATGGACATTTGCAAGTTTTTTTCGAAGTTATAAATGAGATAAATAATCATAGTTTCGATTTTAATGCTACATATGAGAACAATAAGCAATATTTAAGCACTGTATTAGAAAAAAGATTAAAAGAATTCGGTGCAGATAGCACTCAAATATTAAAAGCACTCGAATATGCATCCATAATAGGTATTACATTTTCTGTTTACGAGTTGCGTAATATTACTGAATCAACAGAAAATGAAATAAAAAAAATTATTGCTGACACCAGCAAACTTACAATAACAGAGCAAACGGAAACATTTGACTATATTAGGTTTTCTCACGATATTATCAGAGAGATATTTAAAACTAAGGTAGAAAAGTATCATACTGATTATTATAACTCTTTGGCGTTATGCATAAAAGAAATTAAACCAGATCAATATCTTAGAAGAGCAAGGTACAGTATTAAGTGTCTTAATACTGAAAATGCTGTAACACTATATATGTTAGAAGCAGTTAAACAAATGCGTTTATACGGTAAAGTTTTAAATACTATTTATGAAGAAATGTATCCACTAACGAATTCTACGCAGAGGGAATATCTCAAATTAATGCAAGAAGCTTATAATTTGTATTCAAAAAAAGAGTACAAAAAAGCAAGTTCTACGCTGAATTTAATATTGGACATATTTCCAGTTGAAGTTTTAGCAGAAAGAGATATTTTGAAAATTCGGTGCTTTTCTAAAACAATGGCTTCCAACGAAATTCAGGATATTATTGTTAGGGCAAATGATATTAGAAAAAATAATACATTTAATGGAGAGAAAGATATATGGGAGCGTTACTCACAAGTCGTTATGATCGGTTTTGCACATTTAGGTGAAATCAAACTTGCCAGGGAAATTGAGAGTGACACTCTTCGTAGTCTGTCAGAACGTTTAAATTATGATGATACTGCTAATAAAAGATTGAATATCATTAAGCGAGTATCAAATTCCATACACAATATTGATGTTTCAGCAGTTTTTGTAAAAGATGCTTTCGTTTATTTTGGAAATAGTTTATCCGGCATAAGAGATATAAGACAATATTATATTTGTTTAGGAAACTATACTACTATACTTATAAATCAAGGAGCTTTTGAGGAAGCTTACAACATTGCAGTTTGTGGATTTGAAATTGAACGAAATAATAGAGATATCGACTTTCCGAGAATACAGTTAATCAGAAACAATTATATATTAGCAGGGTATTTATCTAAAAACTTAAATGAGGATACTTGTATTCAACTTTATGAAGACATGCTTTTGGAAATGCCTATAATATCAGAAAGATTATTTTATAATTCAAATCTTAGCATATTTTGGGCTTTAAAAAATAATCCACGGAAAGCATATGACATTTTGCATAATGAGGCTCTACTCCATTATGACATGCAAGAAAAGGAAGGGCTATATCAATACCGAGTAGTTACTAATACAGCAATATATCAGTATCTATTAGGAAAAACGGATGCTGCTTTGCAGCAATTAGATAGTATTAAAGACCTGACCAAACGTCTTATAAATGGTTCATATTTTTCCAAAAAAAATGATTTACTTATCCAATTAATGAAATCGGGGACAGTAAGCACTGGAAAAGAATGGATTAAAGTGTTGTTTGCAATACAGCCAACTTATCAAGATTTGGCATGGAAATATTTTGGATTAGGATATGCTTTTATGGCTGTTTGCAATTGGGATATGTCAGAATAAAAAGGTACAGCAGAGCTATTATTGTTTATCAATAAATATTGACAATAATTAGTTATCTGCGTACCTTTCTTTTTTATTTCTTAAGCATTCTCTTGATTTGTTTAATATAATAAATTATAGCTGTTTTTATATTTCGATCTTCCGTTTTATATTGTTTTCCAATATGAATATCTTGGGAGCTTCTTGGTATGTATTCGTTGTTCTGACACTTTTTTATAATTTCAACTAATTTATTTATTGCTAATTTTTTTGTTTTACAATACAAAGTCTCTGGATTATCATTGGATAAAATTATTGGATGCACAATTTCTATGATATCTCCAGTGTCAATCCCGGTGTCTATATAATGGATTGTATTCGCTATATGCCCCCAATCATCATTTAAGTATGCAAAATATATGCAATTGTTTCCTCTATAATATGGTAAATAACCACCATGCACATTTATAATATCCGCTTTGCAAGCATCTATTATTTTTTTGTTTAATATAGATGTACCCATAACAATACATAGTTTGCAAGGATTTTGATTTAATAGTTTAACCACATAGTCTGAATTAATATTTGCCACATTTATAATGTTGCTATTAAGAATTCCCTCATACTTAAAATAATTAATTCTATATTTGTTATATCCTCTAATTTCTCTTGAAAACCATTGGTATCTGTTACAAATATAACGATAGTATTTTTTGTTGAAAATCAATCGTTTTCGTTGATATTTTCCAAGCTCACGTATAACTATATTAACTGTAAATGCATTTTCCAACGTATGGATTAAATAATCATATTGTGATCCATCAGTTGTGAGTATATTAATTGTAAAATCCGAGTTTTTCATATCCGAACGATTCCCTTAAAGTATGACCACTTTTAATAAGACCTAACGAAATAAGTGTTTCTAACATTTGAGTATAATTCAAACCATTTTCAGAAAAAGCATAGTAAAATGACATACCTTTTGTAATGTGTGGATTAGTCGCAATATCTGTCACATATATGTTGTTATTATAGTCAATTCTATAATCAACCCGTCCAAACCCGGTAATTCCCAATAACTGTACTACACGCTTTGTACATTCTTCAAGTTTTACAGATATTTCCGGTTGTGCTTTTTCAAAATTGTAAAATCCAAATTTCAAATCTCTTCTGATATTGTAGTCTAAAATCTGATTTCCTAAGTCTTTTTGATTGTCTACTGTAATACCGACTGGAAGTACAACTTCTGTTTCAGTTCCAATAATAACGGGTACTTCGACCTCAAAACCTTCAATAAAGCTTTCTACTATTACGGACTGATTAAATTGGCTCGCAAGGTTTTTGATAAAAGAATCCTTGGTACAATCATAAACAAATATGTTATCTGATGTCAGACCAATACTAGAAGTTTCATAATTTAATTTCACAATTACCTTTTCGCCTTCATTTGGGTGTTTATCTAATAGCCATCCCTCATTGGGAAGATACAAATAATCATTTGTTGTTGGTAATCCGTTTGATTTTAGAATACAGTTGCAATGATATTTGTTTCTAGCTAAACTTACAACATATGGATTACTATTTGTGTGGCATAATCCATAAAGATCGCAAAATGCAGGTATTAGAGATTTACGTCCGATAGCAGTACCTTTTTGAGCTGTATTAATCACAATTGGATATTTTGAATCATTGCGGTAGTAATTGTTGGTAATATAATTTTTAATAAAATCCATTTCGTCTATAAAACACACTGTTTCAAAACCACTATTTCTTAAAGATTCAACAATTAATTCTTGCTGATTTAATGAAAGGTATTCGGAAACAACAGATGTTCCGCTATAATCTGAAAAATTATCAGTTTTTTCCCGTATATTAGATACGAGAAATATTTTTATTTGTTCAGCCTTATTATGTGCTTCTTTGTATATTTCCTTATATTCTTTTAACATTTTATCATCCTTTCGTTACAAAAGTATAATTGCGTATTGTATTCCATCCCATTTACTTCATTGCTGAAATCCACCCGATAATTCCTAATTATCGTTACCATATTAAAATAAAATGAATTTTTTTTTCGGCAGGCCCCTTTACCTAGCGGCGAATTAGGTGAAGGGGTTTTCTTTTGTCTAAAATATTCCCCTTTTACTGCACTTTGACAACTTCATATCTGTGCATCAGGCACACATCCGACCGGCCGGAGAGCCGGAAAGCACAAGTCAGGATACGCCATGACGGATCAGTGTGAAAAGAACCGCACTATCCTGAGCGGGAACTACCTGTGGCTTTACTGCCCGTGGTGGGGCAGGATGCGATGATACCGGTCGGAAATAATGATACTTCCACGCCAGTGGCCCGCATAAGTGACGGGAAAATGCACACCCACGTTTGAGAAAGAATGTGGGCGGCTTTTATGATGCCTGCTTACCGGCAGGATGGCTGATGCACCTTTTTATAAAGCAGTAGAAATCATGGGCTGGATGGAAGCTCATTTTTGTTAGTAAAAAGCCAAACCGATACCTTCCAGCCTATTCCTGTGCTGCTTTATGGCACTAAGAAATTTTAGGAGGCGTAACGATGGCAAAGAGTGCAGAAGAATTATTAATTTATTTATTTGATGAGATTTTACCGAAACATGGAATGAATCTGAGGGTAAAGCAGAAAGAACTTTCTCTTGAAATGCTCCGGGCATTGCAGGAAAACAAACTGGCTTTATGTGAGGCGGAAGTGGGGACAGGAAAAACTCACGCATATATCCTTGCACTGACGGTACATAACATTTATTCAGATAAGAAGATTCCGGCAGTCATATCCACATCCACCATAGCTTTGCAGAAAGCATTGACAGAGGAATACATACCGCAGATATCCGGGATCCTTTTAGAACACCATGTAATTGACAAACCATTATCTTTTGTGGTGCGGAAAGGAAAACGGCATTATGTCTGTGACTCCAGATTGAAGATATATGAGACATCCATAAAAAATTTGCAGAGAGAAGTGGATGCCAATCTGATACTGGAACTGGTAAGGCTTGGGGAGCAGGAATTTGACAGGATTGATTTGGATGATGCCGTGCTGACACCCTATGTAAAAGGCAGAATCAACGTGTTTCGCTGCAATAAGTCATGTCCTTATTCGCTTTTATGTAGATTTATGAATTTTAAGAAAAAGTGCATGACGGATAATTTTGATTTTCAGATTACGAACCATAATTATATCCTTGCCGATCTGATTGGACAGAAGCAGGGCAGAAAACCTCTTTTTCCGGGATATGGGGCAATGGTGTTTGATGAGTCCCACAAGCTGATAGATGCCGCAAGACAGATGTACAGCACAGTCTGGGACGAGCAGGATGCGGAATTTATCGTGGGTTTGAGGGAAGTGAACAGAAGAACCACAGGCATGGATGAACTTACTGTATTGCGGAGTCAGCTTGTGGAATATAACAGACAGATATTTGACAGACTGGCGGGAGATTTAGCAGGAAACCACACCAGAGAGGGAAGCAGGATTGAAATAGTGATAGGTTCCATTGAAAAAATTTACATAAGGCACATGGCAAAGGCTTTAGAGCAGCTTCCCTTATCCTATCAGGAAAACAGCGGACAAAAAATGCGGATGCAGGGCCTGAAAAAGCGTTGTCAGGAGCTGACGGACAAGCTGACCGTATTTCTAAACAGCGGAAATTCAATCTGCTGGATGGAAAAGAGGGAGAACGGCAGGCTTGCCCTGTGTGCGGTTCCAATGGAACTGGAACAGGTTTTATTCCGTGACATCTGGAGCAGACCGATACCGGTTATTATTACGTCCGGCACAATGTCAGTCCGGGGGGATTTTGGGCACTTTAAGAGAATGACAGGGCTTTCCTTTGCAGCTTTATCAAGAATCATGGAAACCAGCAAGCCCTCACCCTTTGATTTTCAGAGTAACGGTCTGCTCTATATACCGGAGCGTATGCCGTTTCCGAATATCTGGGATGACAGTTACATACAGGCGGTCATGGCGGAAATATTGCAGATAGTGTCTGCCACTCATGGGCATACCCTGATCCTTTTTACATCCTATTGGCTCATGGAAAGGGTGTTCTATGGTCTGAAGGAGCAGCTTTCTGATTATCCGTTGTTTCTTATGGGCAGAGGCAGACTGGATGTAATAAGTAGCTTTAGAAGAAGCGGAAACGGAGTGTTGTTTGCCAGTGACAGTGCCGGAGAGGGAATTGACCTTGCAGGGGATATCCTTTCCAGCCTAATTGTAGTAAAACTGCCGTTTCCCGTGCCGGATCCGGTCATGGAATACCAGAGAAACCAGTATGAGGACTTTGATTTATACCGCAGGGACATCATTATCCCGGAAATGCTGATTAAACTCAGACAGTGGTTCGGGCGTGGCATCCGCAGGGAACAGGACACGGCGGTATTTTCTATCTTAGACAGCAGAGCATCCCTGCGTGGCAGATACCGGGCAGAAATTCTGAATACCCTGCCGACCATGCCGGTCACGGACAGGCTTATGGATGTGGAAGACTTTATTATAAGGAAGAAAACAGACAGTTATTTTATGGATAAAGAAAATGCTATAGCATAGGACAATCCGGTAAAAGAATAGACTTAGATAGCAGCAAGATTATGCTGTCCGGAAAGGAGAGAAGCCTTGGAACTGACAAAGGAAAGACTTGAAGAAATGGCTACCGTGGATATAAGGACGGTAGATATTTCCACTCTGACTGATTTGAGGGACATAGAGATTGATACATCCCTGCCTGTGGAGAAGAAGCTGGATGCGTTTGCAAGGCAGACGAACAATGTCTATGTCAATCGGATCGGTGATTATGTAGTTAAGGTCAGGTTCCAAAAAGACGGAGCCAGCATAGATGATAAAATGGCGGAATATCTGCAAAGGTTATCCGAAATTCATATTTGAAAAATTTATATTTGGATTGAAAAATCCTCTTATCTATGCTAACCTAATATCAGGACAAATCAGCGTAACTCCTGATTTTATGGAATGGAAAAGCCACCGGCTTCCCCCTAACAAAAAAGTCAGGAGTGATAACATGAAAGAACAATCTAAATTCTTTGCCGCCATGTATCTGCGTCTTTCCAGAGATGACAATGTGAAAGCGGAGCATGATGGCAACGCCATGATAAATGGCGTATCTAAAGCCGAAAGCAACAGCATAGGAAGTCAGAGGGAGTTGATCCGTTCCTTTTTAAATGAACAGGAGGATATTGAACTCTATGACATTTATGTAGATGATGGCTTTTCCGGCAGTAATTTCGACAGACCAGAATTTAACAGAATGATGAAAGATATTGAAGCGGGCAGGGTTAACTGCGTGGTTGTGAAAGACCTGTCCCGTTTTGGGCGCGATTACATTGAAGCCGGGAGGTATCTGGAAAAGATATTCCCGGTTCTTGGTGTGCGTTTCATTGCCTTAACTGATCATTACGACAGCATATCGGCAGACACCGGAGAACGCCAGATCGTGATTCCGGTCAAGAATTTTATCAATGATTCTTATTGCCGGGACATTTCCACCAAGGTAAAAAGCCAGCTTGCAGTGAAACGGAAAGCCGGGGAATGCTTATCACCTTTTGCCGCATATGGCTATCGCAAGTCTCCGGAGAATAAGAACAAGCTGGTGGTGGATGATTATGCGGCAGAGATTGTACGCAGGATATTCCGGTGGAAAATTGAGGGAATGGCGGTGTCTGCCATTGCAAAGAAGCTGAACGAGCTGCACATTCTTTCCCCGAAAGAATATAAAAAGTCTACGGGGCTTAACTACCGGGGCGGGTTTACCGGCGGCTCCGGTTCACAGTGGAGCAGTTCATCGGTAAAGCGTATCCTGACCAATGAAGTTTATCTGGGGCACCTGCTGCAAGGCAAGACAGAGAAAGTCAATTATAAGGTGAAAAAGAGTGTTGAGAAACCAAAGGAAGAATGGGTGCGTGCGGAAAATACCCATGAGCCTATTATTTCAGACAGTGATTTTGAAGCGGTACAGAATCTTCTTCAGACGGACGGACGGGTAAGCCCGGAAAGCAAAAGCTTAAGTCCATTCATGGGACTTCTGTTTTGCGGGGACTGCGGAGAACAGATGGTGCGGCGCAGAGTCCGGTATAAGGAATCCAATAAGGTGTACTATATCTGTTCCACAAAAAACCGGGGCGAGGGATGCAGCCGCCACAGCATAGAGGAAAATACTTTAAAGGAATTGGTGGGCATTGCGGTTCGCAGATATGCCAATGACTTTTTAGCGCAGAGTAAACTTTTTGAACAGGCGAAAGAAAAAGAGACAAATCTGGAAGCAGTTGCGGGATGCCAGAAGGAGCTTACGCGGCTGAAACAGGAGCAGGATAAGTATTACGGTCTCTGCGCAGGACTCTATGACGATCTAAGGCAGAATGTCGTAACAAAGGAAGAATTTGAACGTCTGCACAAGGAGTTTCAGCGCAAGGCACAGGAACTGGAGAAAGCACAGGAACAGCAGCAGGATCTGATACGGAGGATGCTACAGAAGGGTGTAGTTAGTGCTTCAAGGCTGGCAAAATTTCAGGATTCCCTGAAGCTTGCTGAAATTGACCGGCATACTTTGACGAGTCTGGTAAAGCGGATTTATGTGTTCGAGGATAAAAGACTTGAGATAGAGTTTTATTTTCGGGATGAATACCGGATCATGCAGGAATATGTCACTGCACTTTCGGGGCAGGAAAGCGGCAGGGAAAGGAGTGCATGAGTATGGGAAGAACATCAAAGAGGCAGTCAGCGGGAAAAGGTTCGGACACACCCGCGAGTGCTGCTAAGAATCAAAAGAGCAGGCAGTATAAGGCTGGTATTTATGCCAGACTCTCCGCAGATATAGACAAAAAAATTTGCAGGCAAACTTCAAAGAATGAATCAGTAGAGGTACAGATAGAGATTGCAAAGAAATTCATTGAGGAATGGAACGGAAAACATACGGATAAAATCGAAGTTGCAGACTGTTATATCGACTTGGGAAAGACGGGAACCAATTTTAACCGGGGTGCGTTTCAGCGGCTGATGCAGGATGTCCGCATGGGAGACATTAACTGTGTGATCGTAAAAGACCTGTCCCGTTTTGGCAGAAATTATCTGGAAGCCGGAAATTATATTGAGAAGATTTTCCCATTCCTTGGTGTGCGTTTCATAGCAGTGGCGGATGGCTTTGATACCGGGGCAGGCGGCAATGAAACGAAACAGATGGTATCGGAAATCAAGAATCTGGTAAATGATATGTATGCTAAGGATTTTTCCGTGAAAGCGAAAGCATCTCTGGCACAGAGAAGAAAAGAAGGCTCCTATGTGGGCGGTCCTGCACCTTATGGGTATAAGGCAGTCTGGGAGGGCAAAGTACGCAGGCTGATACCGGATGAAAATACGGAGGAGATTGTCAGATACATTTTTCAGAAATTTATTGAGACGGAAAGCTATACGGCAGTTGCGGATGATCTGAACACTCGTAAGATCAATCCGCCGGCGGTCTATCACAAAACGGGAGAGGTCTACTGCCCACCGGATGCAGCTTACAAAGGATGGGATAAAAGTGGTGTGGAACGCATTATTAAAAGTGACACTTACGCTGGAAAGCTGGTACAGGGAAAGACCAGCATTACTGCAAGGGATGAAAATAACCGCATTCACAAGCCGGAAGATGACTGGGTGGTAAAAGAAAAAGCCCATGAGCCGCTGATCACGCCGGAGATTGGGAAGGAAGCGGCCGGAGTAAGGAAGAAACTGCGGGAGCAGACAAAAAGCCATGCTCATCCAACGGAAGGCTGCCCAATCGGAGAAAATATTTTTGACAAGGTGCTGTACTGCGGCGTATGCGGGCGGAAAATGACAAGACACAGCTATGTGAAGCACTATGCAGATGGCAGCAGGATGCGGATAGATGGATATTTCTGCTTAAACGGCGGGGCGACCAAGACGGATAGTTGTCCGTCCTCTAACCGTATCCCCCAAAATGTGCTGACGGATATTCTTTTTTCACTGTTAGAAAAAGAGTTTGATACCAGTCTGAAAAAAAAGAGAATATATCTGGATAAGGCAGGAGAAATCATCTGGCAGAAAAAGCAGGAGCTGGAGCGGAGCCTTCGATCCGTAACTTACGCAAAAGAAAGACTTGCAGAGGAAGAAAGTGATAAGTATATGGCATACCGCATGGGCAATCTTTCACAGAAAGACTATGTGGAGTATAAGATGTGCAAAGAAAATAGGCTGCGGGATTTGGAGAAGCAGGAGAAGAACTTCAGAGAGCAGGAAGTAAGCCTTGAGCGTGACGGAGAAACCTATCTGAAAGCAGTCCGTGCATTGATAAAACTAAAGAATGAACAGGTACTTACCAGGGAGCTTATTGAATCGCTGATAGATAAAATCTATGTGTATCCGGGGAAAAGGGTGGAAGTCTTATTTACATACAGTGATGCACTGGTGGAAAGGCAGGTGAAAAAATGACAGACAGCAGGAAGATTGCAATCTATCTCCGCCTTTCCATAGAGGATGATGCCCTGGACGGTAAAGCTTCCACAGAGCAGCGGGAAAGCAACAGTATTTCCAATCAGCGGAAAATGCTTTTAGATTATATCAGAAATGATGCTGAACTAATGGGACAGGAGGTTGCAGAATTTTGTGATGACGGTTTTTCCGGTACGAATATGGACAGACCGGGGCTGCAGGAAATGTTAAAACAGGTAAAGCAGAGTAAAATCAGTTGTATTCTGGTAAAGGATATGTCCCGGTTTGCAAGGGATTACATAGAACTGGGTGATTATCTCAACCAGATTTTCCCCTTTATGGGAGTGCGGTTCATTGCCGTAAATGACCATTATGACAGCAGGGAGCATGAAGGAAGTACCACCCCGCTGGATACTGCTTTCCAGACGCTTCTCTATGACCTTTACAGTAAGGATATATCGGTCAAAGTAAAAACATCATTTCAAAATAAATGTGCAAATGGGGAATATGTATTCGGACAGGTTCCTTTTGGTTATGCCAAGAGTGAAATTGAAAAAAATACGGTGATTGTCAATGAAAAGGAGGCAGAAATCGTCCGCCATATCTTCTCATTGGCAGAAAAAGGAATGAGCAGTACGCAGATAGCAAAGGAGCTGATTGCCAAGCAGATGCCGACCGTTACACAGATGCGTCATCCTGAGAGGAAAATGGAAAGGGAGCATCATACATGGAGCAATACGGCAGTGAGGAGAATCCTGAATAATCGTTTCTATCTGGGCGAAATGGCTTACGGTAAATCAGTCCGCAAGTCTGTTGGAAGTAAAAACGGGATTGCTGTGCCAAAGGAGGAGTGGAAAGTAATTACGGATCATCACGAGCCGCTGGTAACGCCGGAGGTATTTGCACTTGCATCTGCTTACCGCCCGGAACAGTCCACGAAAAGGAAACGGGAAAAACACCCACTGACAGGGAAAATATATTGTGGCGGGTGTGGATATGCGATCAACTATAAACCGCAGAGAAACAATGGTAAGATGCCAAATCATTTCTGGTGCAGGAAACATTCCCTGCTGCAGATACCGGACTGCTGTACTTATTTTAGGGCAGACATTCTGGAAGAGATTGTGTTGACGGAATTGTACCGGGAGTTGATGCGCCGTGGAGATTTGATAAAACAGCGTGAGAGTCTTGAACAATTTCAGAAAGTGGAATTGAGCAGACTAAATAAAGAGCTGGGTAATTATCGGATGCAGTATCGGAGTTTGCAGACAGAGAAAGATACATTGTACGAAAACTATGCTGTAAAGCAGATAGAAGCAGGAGAATACCGCAGCAGGGCGGATGGAATCGCTTTACAGATGGAGGAGCTGTCATGTAAAATAGAAGAAGCAGAGCTTGCATTTGGCAGGTTTACGGAGGAATACAACCGACCGAAACAGGATATAAAAGAGATTATCCGGTTTTCTCAGATGGAAAAGCTGACGCAGGAAGCGGTGGATGTATTCATTAAAAAGGTTATCATATACAGGGATAAGAGAGTAGAGATTGAATGGAATTATGCTTTTGGGGAGGAGTAAACCTCCCCAAAGCAACTTGACACTAATTTACCACCAATTCACTCTGACTTGACACTAACTTACCATAACCCCAACGAAGTTATGCGGCTTTCAGCTATTTTGACTCAAAAAAGTTGTTGACATTAACTTGACATAAGAGGGCTGGGGTGCACTCTGCGTAGCACAGAGTCTGCCGGGGTGACACAGGAGGTTTTGGGAAGGGAGACCAGTATGAATGTAACATTTATTTTACTGGGGATAATCGGGGTAGTGTATGGGACACTGTTAGTTGGAATCGAATTTCGGAAATGGCGTGCGCGCATCCATTGCAGGGTGCCTGTGGATGCGGTATTTGAGAAAACAGTGACAAAGAAAATGGGCGATCGTGTCAGAACGTATGCGCTGTTTTCCTATCATTATCAGGAAAAAAAATTCCGCCAGTGCACGATGGAGAGGATTACGCGGAAAGAAAAAAAATCGCTGGAAAAAGGAAAAATTTATACGATCCGGATTAATGAGGAGAATCCAAAAAAACTGTGTTATCTGCGGAAAAATTTTCAGATGGAAGATCTGCTGACCTTTATTTTAGGCATGGCGTTCTGGCTGAGTGGTATTTTTTATCTGATCGGTGAATTTGTTTTTTTTAAATAAGTTGCCGAAACCGGATTTTTGTTTATAATAGAGATAAGGGCACTTTGACGTGCTACCGTGTGATAGTAACGGGATATAAAATAACAGATCTGTCTGAGGGACGTGAGGTTTGTTATGATAAAAATATCGAAGCAGCACGAGAAAAATGAAATGAGGAAAATACAGATGACAGAAAAACAGGAATTCTGGGATATTTACAATGAAAAAAAAGAGCGCACCGGCAGAACGATGAAACGGAATGACTGGTGTTTAAAGGATGGCGAATATCATCTGACCGTACTTGGCGTGATAAAAAGAACGGATGGACGTTTCCTGATCACCAAACGTGTTATGACAAAAGCGTGGGCACCGGGCTGCTGGGAGGTTTCCGGCGGTGCTGCGATGGCGGGAGAGGATTCTAAGACTGCAGTACTCCGTGAGATCAGGGAGGAGACCGGACTGGATGTTTCTGCGTGGGATGGCGGATATCTGTTTACCTACCGTAGAGATAATCCGGGAGAAGGGGATAACTATTTTGTGGATGTGTATCGTTTTTCTGCTGATTTTGACGAGTCAGATATCAAACTCCAGGAGGAAGAAACAGATGGATATCTGTTTGCTTCCGCTGAGGAGATCAAAAAACTTGGGGAGGAAGGAAAATTCCTTCATTATGACAGCATCAGACAGGCGTTTGTTTAGTCGATAATGTGGTGGTTTAACCATTTCCTTCCGTGGAAGCGTATCGAAAATACGATGGCGCGGAGCGTCCAGTCGGCAAACATACCGATCCAGACTGCAATCGGGCCAAATCCCCAAACACGGCAGAGATAGACACAAAGGCTCACACGGCAGAGCCACATGGTGCAGCAGGAGGTGATCATGGAGAATTTGACATCTCCGGCTGCACGCATGCCGTATGCCGGGATAAAAGATAATACCCAGGAGATCGGTTTGGTAATCGTGATAAAGATGACCATTTTAAAACACAGGTCAGCACTTTCCGCTTCCATGCCGCCTAACAGGGTGATTGGTTTTGTCAGGGCAAGCACAGTAAGACAGCTGATCACGATCGCTGCCTCGGCGAGCCAGGAAAGTTTTTTGATGTAATAAATGACCTCGTCTTTTCTGCCGGCACCGAGACACTGTCCAACCACAGTCATCAGTCCAATGCCGACACCGATTGCGGCGACACCGTTTAGATTTTCGAGGATATTTGTCATTGCCTGTGCAGCGATGGCGACGGTTCCAAGTGTGGAGACCGTAGACTGGATCGCGAGTTTACCGAACTGGAACATACTGTTTTCGATCCCGGACGGGATGCCGATGAACAGTATTTTTTTGATGAGTGAAAAATCAGGACGGATTGCGGCATAATTTTTAATAAAGATCGGTTCCTCTTCACTGCGCAGCTTGTAGATCACGACAACAGCGCAGAAGATGCGGGATACGAGGGTTGAAATTGCGGCACCCTCCACGCCCATCCCGAAAACAAAAATCAAAATAGCATTTCCACCGATGTTTAAGAAATTGGAAATGATGGAAATGATCATTGGTTCCCTGCTGTTATTCTGGGCGCGCATGATCGAGGCCCCGGCATCATACAGTCCGATAAAAGGAAAGGATAACAGGGTAAATAGAAAATAAATTTGAGAATTTGTCATGACATCTGTCTCCACGGCACCGAAAATGACGTGAAGCAGCGGACCACGGAATAAAAGGCAGATGGCAGACAATGTCACGGATAAAACGGTCATGACAAAAAGCACCTGTCTGGCTGATTCATTGGCAGCTTTTTTGCTGCTGCTCCCAAGATACTGGGAACACAGGATCGCACCTCCTGCAGCGAGTGCGGAGAGTGCCTGAATGACTAAAATATTGATGGAATCCACGAGGGATACTGCAGAAATGGCGGCAGAGCCGACGTTGCTGACCATCATTGTGTCGGCAGTTCCCATCAGGGAGGAAAGCAGCTGCTCAACGATGATCGGAACCAATAGTTTCCGCAGATCCTGATTGCTGTATAAATGTGCATCAGATGTACTCGTTTTCGTAAAGATCTTATTTTTCACACCAATCTCCATATCTATATGATTTTTTGAAAGACAAATTTCTTCCTTATATATTTTCCGAAGGTTATTCTAGCACCTTAGTCACGGTTTTTCCATAATAATAAAAAAATAATTCTTTGTTTTTTCATGGAAACAGTGTATAATCGATAAAGATTATCAATATCAACACGAAGGATAAAGAAAAATGACGCTAAAAGAATTAGAAATCGGAAAAAGTGCTGTGATTAAAGTAGTCGGGGGAGAAGGGGCATTAAGACAGCATTTTTTAGATATGGGAGTAATACCGGGGGCAGAGGTAACCGTCATTAAATTTGCACCGATGGGAGATCCGATGGAACTGCAGATTCATGGATATGAGCTGACACTGCGGCTTTCGGATGCGGAGCAGATTGAAATTGAACTGATCAGTGAGCGCTCGCGCAGACATGAAGGTGCAAAAAACATCAATCAGTCCGTGCATCCGGGACTCGGAGAAGAGGGGAAATACCATGTGAAGGGAGATGGAAGACCACTGCCGGAGCAGGAAAAACTGACCTATGCACTTGTCGGTAACCAGAATTGTGGAAAAACTACATTGTTTAATCAGTTAACCGGTTCAAACCAGCATATCGGAAATTTCCCGGGAGTGACAGTTGACCGAAAGGACGGGGCGATAAAAGGGCATCCGAATACCTCGGTGACAGATCTTCCGGGTATTTATTCGATGTCGCCATATAGCAGTGAGGAGATCGTTTCGAGGAATTTTGTACTTGAAGATAAGCCGAAAGCGATGATCAATATTATCGATGCAACCAACATCGAGCGCAATCTGTACCTGACGATGCAGCTTTTGGAGATGGATATTCCGATGGTCATTGCATTAAATATGATGGATGAGATGACTGGAAACTCTGGTTCTGTGGATGTCAATGGCATGGAGGCAATGCTTGGTGTGCCGGTTGTCCCGATCTCAGCGGCAAAAAATGAAGGTGTGGATGAGCTGGTACGTCATGCGCTTCACATTGCAAAATATCAGGAACGTCCGGGAAGGCAGGATTTTTGTGATGAGAGTGACTTTGGAGGAGCCGTGCACCGCTGTATCCATGCAGTTTCGCATCTGATCGAGGACCATGCGAAAGAAGCGCAGATACCGATCCGTTTTGCAGCTTCGAAAATCATTGAAGGGGATCATCTGATCTTAGAAAAACTGCATCTGGATGAAAATGAAAAAGAGGCGATCGAACATCTGATCGTTCAGATGGAAAAAGAGCGTGGACTTGACCGGAGTGCAGCGATCGCAGATATGCGTTTTACCTTTATTGAAAAAGTCTGTGAAAAGACAGTAGTAAAACCCAAAGAGAGCAGGGAAAGGATACGAAGCGAGAAAATTGACCGTATCCTGACCGGAAAATATACGGCAATCCCTTGTTTTATCGGTATCATGCTGATCGTGTTTTATCTTACGTTTCATGTAATAGGAGCGGGACTACAGAATCTTTTACAGATGGGGATTGATGCGCTGACAGCAGCAGTGGATCAGCTCCTTTCTGCTGCAGGTGTCAATGAAGTGTTGCATGACCTTATAATTGATGGTATTTTTACAGGAGTTGGAAGCATTTTAAGTTTTCTTCCGATCGTTGTGACGCTGTTTTTCTTCCTGTCTCTGATGGAGGACAGTGGATATATTGCCCGTGTTGCATTTTTTATGGATAAGTTATTACGAAAGATCGGACTCTCTGGAAGAAGTATCGTTCCGATGCTGATCGGTTTTGGGTGTACGGTTCCGGCAGTAATGGCGACACGTACACTGCCAAGTGAGCGTGACAGAAAGATGACGATTCTGCTTACACCATTTATGAGCTGTTCGGCAAAACTTCCGATCTATGCGTTTTTCGTCAGCGCATTTTTCCCGGAGTATGGAGCACTTGTGATGTGTGCACTGTATTTAGGCGGAATTGTGATCGGTATTTTGGTGGCACTGCTTTACCGCAAGACACTGTTTCGCGGGGATGCGGTTCCGTTTGTCATGGAACTGCCGAATTACCGTCTGCCGGGGTTAAAAAATGTCATGCAGCTTTTATGGGAAAAAGCAAAAGACTTTTTACAGAAAGCGTTTACGGTTATTTTCCTTGCAACGATCTGTATCTGGTTCTTGCAGAAATTTGATATTCATTTTAATATTGTAAATGATTCGAAAGACAGCATGCTTGCACTGATTTCGAATGGATTAGTTCCATTATTTGCTCCGTTAGGACTTGGGGACTGGCGTATCTGTACATCCCTGATCAGTGGTGTGATGGCAAAGGAGAGTGTGATTTCAACGCTTGAGATTTTATTTGGAGGTAATGTGCAGGCAGCGCTATCTGATGCGGCAGCAGCATCACTTCTGGTATTCAGTCTGCTTTATACACCGTGTGTTGCGGCACTTGCGTCAATCCGCCGTGAACTTGGAAGAAAATGGGTGGCAGGTGTGATCGTATGGCAGTGCCTTGTCGCCTGGGTGGCAGCATTTCTCGTGCACGGGCTTGCTCTGCTTTTCTAAGAAAGTGGATTGCAGTCTGTGTGAGACTGTATTAATATATGGTATAGAAAAGGCGAGAATGAGGCAGTAGTGTGTAAATGTCTCAGAAAAGAGGAGTTGTATGACGGAGAAAAAATTTGTGGCACTGACCTTTGATGACGGACCGACACCGGGAATTACGGATCAGGTATTGGATGTGCTTAAGGAAAACGATATCGTGGCAAGTTTTTTTCTGATTGGACAGAAAATTACAGAGCAGTCGGAGTACCTGATCCGGCGTGCATATGATATGGGGTGTTCAATCGAAAATCACTCCAAAACGCATCCGGGGATGCCGGAACTTAATGACCGGGAGATTTTGGACGAGGTCAGCTATACGACGGAACAGATCGTGCGTATCACGGGAGAAAAACCGGAGTTCTTCCGGCCTCCGTATATCAGTTATAACCAGAAAATGTATGATCTGATTGATCTTACTTTTATCTGCGGATATGGCTGTGAGGACTGGGAGCCTTCTGTGACAGCGAAAGAGCGGGCAGACAGGATCCTTCGGGATGCGAAGCCCGGATTTATTATCTTACTGCATGATATGGAAGGCAATACGCAGACAGTTGAGGCAATAAAGACGATCATTCCTGCTTTAAAAGAACAGGGCTATGAATTTGTCACAGTCAGGGATCTGTTTCGAAAGAGCGGCATTGTTCCACAGAGAAATGTGATCTATATGGGTGCGGATGAAGTGAGAAATAATTATGAATAAAATATTTATAAACTATTAGCACTCTCTATTGACGAGTGCTAAAACAAGTGCTATAGTATGATTGCAATAAAAATAAAAACTAAAATCCCAAACAGGAAAGCGAAGCACATCGCCATGGGAGAGATAGATTACCGGGATGACCGGGGAAAACAGAGAGGCGATGCGTGATGTCTCTCTGTTTTTGTTTTGATTGGAGGTAGTGCGATCATGAAAAGAGATTATTATGAGGTACTTGGAATTGATAAAAATGCGGATGCGTCCGCGATAAAGAAAGCATATCGGAAACTTGCAAAAAAATATCATCCGGATACGAATAAAGACGATCCGAACGCAGAACAGAAGTTTAAGGAAGTCACGGAAGCATATTCTGTGTTAAATGATCCGGAGAAAAAGAAACTTTACGATCAGTACGGAATGGCTGCATTTGAGGAAGGATTCTCGGAGGAGCAGGCAAGGCGTGCTGCAAATGGAGGAGGATTTTCCGGGTTTCATTTTGAAAACGGCGAGGCGGGTGATTTCTGGGACGATATGTTTGGCCAGTTCTTTGGAGGAAACAGCAGGGGTAATGCATCGGGGCATGGCTTTGGCGGAGACAGGTTTTACCGGGAATTTACCGGAGGAAACAGCGGCAGCCACTTTCGCGGAGGGCGCGATGTGGAAGCGGAGGTGACGGTGGATTTTGATGAGGCAGCACTTGGCTGTGAGAAGGTCATAAGATTAAGTGGCAGTGACGGAAAAATCCAGTCATTTAAAGTGCGCATACCGGCGGGCATGGATGACGGGGAACAGTTAAGGCTGAAAGGCAAAGGTCATACCGGTGCTGACGGTACCACCGGCGATCTGTTCTTAAAGATAAAGATCCGTCCAAAGAATGGCTGCGAGCGGAAAGGACTTGATGTTTATACGACCGTTACGATCCCGTATGTGACAGCAGCACTTGGCGGAAAAGCAAGAATCCATACACTCTACGGGGATGTGGACTGCAATATCAAGGGCGGAACGCAGGATGGAAGCAAGATCAGGCTGCGCGGAAAAGGGATCGTTTCCAGAAAGAATCCGTCCATACACGGAGACCAGTATGTGAAAGTACAGATCCAGGTTCCGAAATACTTAAGCCCGGAGGCAAAGAAAAAATTACAGGAATACAGCATGATGTGTTAAAGAAAACAGCTGTTAGTCCGACATATGGTTTGACAAAAATGCCGCACGGTTTACCAGACTGTGCGGTTATTTTTGTGTCTTTATATTATTCCTGCCGAATGTGTATCCGGCGGTTTTCCTTAAAAGTATAAAGATGGACAACAGTGCCGTGACCGCCTGACTGACAAGGATTCCCCAAAGATAGCTTCTGATTCCCCAGACCGGGACAGCGAGCAGGACAAACAGGATCCGGATCGTGCAGGAGACCAGGTTTAATTCAAAGGTGATGCCGGGATGACCAAGCCCATGCAGGATACTGCTTAAGGTAGAACTGAGATACAGAAACGGACAGAGCCAGCCGAGCGTTGCGATAAAGGTCCCGGCAAGCGCATTGTTAAATAAAAAATTGCCGAGAAAATTTCCGGTGACAAGAAATCCCGCGGTCGAGAGAAAGCCAAGTAAAAGGCAGGACTCGATCGTTTTTTTTATGGTGTAGAGGATCTTATTTCTTTTCCCGGCGGCCTGTGCCTCTGATATAGTCGGGAGCAGAAGAACAGACACGGAGTTTGTGATCACGGACGGAAACATGATGACAGACATTGCCATTCCGGTGAGAATCCCATAAACACTGAGTGCTTCCGACTGGGTATAGCCGAAAGCTAACAGGCGGTTTGGCAGCATGACATTTTCAAACCCTGCAAATAAATTTAGAACGATCCTGTTTGAGGTTAAGGGAACTGCCATGGAGAGCAGATTTTTGGTGCAGGTATAGAGATTTTTCCTGCTTTTGCCGGGGGTGCGCCGGTTTCCATCGGAGATCCGGAAAACACTGACCGATACCAGTGTGCTCGCCGCCTCGCCGCAGACGATTCCCCAGACGACCATGGAAAGCGTTAAAGATTTTCCTTCGCTGACGGCGATCTGGTACATCAGATAAACGCTTCCAACGCGGGCGAACTGTTCGGTCAACTGGCAGAGTGAAGGGACAGCCGTTTTTTTCAGACCATAATAATAACCGTTGATACAGGCATGGATACAGCATGGGATAAAGGAAAAGGAGAGCACAGCAAGGAGCGGCGTGCACCGCTTATCACCAAGCCAGGAAACAGCAATAAAATCCGCATAATGATAGAGAAAAAGGCTGCAGAGTGTGGAAAGGCATAAGGAGATAAAAAGCCCGATCGAAAGATAGGTTTTGGCACCGGCATCATTTTTTCTTCCAACTTCCATGGAAACGAATTTGGATATGGAGGTCTGGATCCCTGCAGCGGTAAATGCAAAACAGATGGCGGTTACAGGAGCGATGAGCTGATAAATGCCGAGACCTTCTGCACCAATGGTACGCGATAAGAATATCCTATAGAAGAAACCTATGATGCGGGTGAGGATTCCGGCGAGGGTGAGAAAGAGGGTTCCGGTTAAAAGTGTACTTTTGGTGGAATATATTTTTTTCAATAGAAACCTCCAAAGTCTGCCGGAAAATCCGGACTTAGTTCATTTTAATATATGAAGGAAGTGGAGAGAAAATGAGTTCGATTGAAAATAAAGGAAAGGTAATTTATTTAGATAATGCCGCGACAACAAAGATGTCAGAGGAAGTAAAAGAGGCGATGGATCCGTATCTGGAAGAAAAATTTGGAAACGCATCCACAATGTATGGATATGGGGAAACATCAAGACAGGCGTTAGAAAAGGCAAGGAAAACAATTGCCGGTACACTGGAGGCAAAACCGTCAGAAATTTTTTTTACATCCGGTGGTTCGGAGTCGGACAACTGGGCAGTAAAATGTATTGCAGGAGAGTATAAGCACAAGGGAAAACACATCATTACAAGCAAAATAGAACATCATGCAATCTTAAATTCCTGTAAATATTTAGAGGAACTAGGATATGAAGTGACCTATCTGGACGTGGATGAATATGGAATGGTATCACCGGAAGCAGTATATCATGCAATCCGGGAGGATACGACACTGATTACGATCATGTTTGGAAATAATGAGGTGGGGACGATCGAACCGGTTTTTTCTATCGGCAAAATCGCGCGGGAAAAGGATGTACTGTTTCACACGGATGCCGTGCAGGCATATGCGCAGGTGCCAATCTCAGTGCGTCATTATCCGGTGGATCTTTTGAGTGCGAGTGCCCATAAATTTCACGGGCCAAAAGGTGTTGGGTTTTTATATATCAGGGAAGGCGTGCAGATCCCATCCTTTATCCACGGTGGTTCACAGGAAAAAGGAAAACGTGCCGGAACGGAGAATATTGCCGGGATCGTCGGGATGGGGAAGGCGGCGGAGCTTGCTGCAAAAGGTATGCGGGCCGGAATGTACCGGGAGACGATGCTGCGCAATTATCTGATCGAAAAGATCGTGCATGAGATTCCGGATGTCCGTGTCAACGGTCACAGGACGAAAAGACTTCCCGGAAATGTATCTGTCAGTTTCAAGGGAGTGGACGGGGCATCTTTGCTGATCCTTTTAGATGAGGATGGGATCTGTGCCTCCGGGGGTTCTGCATGTAATACAGGTGAAAGCAGGATTTCTTATGTGATAAAAGAACTTGGGGTGCCGGAGGATTATGCAGCAGGAACGGTCCGGATGACACTCAGCAGAGATACGGGTCGGTCGGATATCGATGCGGCGGTAGAGTCCTTGAAACGCAATATCGATAGACTGAGAGACTAAGGATTGGATGCTTATAAAATTTGATATGCAGTGTGAAAAATAACATTTTTAACATGCAAGATTTGTGCTTATGCACAGACTTGATATGCGCAAAAGACAGCGTAAAAATGGGGATTTTATGAAAATATGTGCGATAAAAATAAAATATCAGGAAAATAAACGTACAGAAAAAAGAATGGTATGTTACAATAGAAAAAACAAAAGAAAATGGAGAAAACAATGAGACCGGAATATATTTTTATGGATCTGGATGGAACGATTTCAGATCCGAAAGAGGGAATCACAAAGGCGGTGGCACATGCACTTTCGTATTATGGAATCCAGGTTGAAAATTTAGATACATTAGAGAAGTTTATTGGACCACCGCTTCTGGATTCTTTTCAGGATTTTTATGGATTTTCAGAGGAACAGAGCCGGGAGGCAGTCGGAAAATACAGGGAATATTTCAGCAGGCAGGGCCTTTTTGAGAATGTTTTGTATGATGGAATGAAAGAATTACTTGCGGAAGTTGCTTCACTGGGAAAAAAGATTGTGATCGCGACATCAAAACCGGAAGTATATACTGTACAGATCCTTAAGTATTTTGAAATTGAGCAATATTTTTATTTTTTTGCAGGAAGTACATTAGACGGCAGCAGAAGTAAAAAAGGTGATGTGATCCGCTACGCTCTGGATTCACTTAAAATCACTGCTGATCAGGCAGTAATGGTGGGAGACAGAAAACATGATGTGATTGGTGCAAAAGAAAATGGCATGTATGTGATCGGTGTTTTGTATGGCTATGGTGACAGAATGGAACTTGAAACTGCCGGGGCAGACTGTATTGTTGCGGATGTGAATGAATTGAAAGTAAAATTAAATAATATATAAGTAAAATTAGCTAAAATCACAACTAAATATATGGGAAAATGGTACTGAATCATATAAAAGAACTTGACGGCAGCAGAGTACTGTGGTAAAGTGAAAATGATTATTTACAAAACAAGGAGGAAAATCCTCTGCTCCTGCAAAGGCAGTCGCATTTTGCTCCGCAAAACAAGGAGGATTGGTTATGAAAACCAGAAAAACATTTTTTCACAGAGCTGTTTGCATGTTTTTGACAGCAGTTATGGCAGTTACGTTATTTACAGTGGCAGCTCCGACAGAAGCACAGGCAGCCGGACTTTCTTTTAAAGGGAATGGAAAGTCTACAGTTACAATTAAAGATACACAGTGTTATAGCGGACGGAATTTGAAGGTAAATTATATCAAATTCAAACCATCCGTGACTGGTACGGTAACTTTAAAGTTTGACTGCAGTTCTTCTTATTACAATAATTCCAAGGGGTATGTTACATTTTGCAATAAAAATAAAAAGACGATCGGTCAGAAAAATGAAATCTGGAGAAATGATTATGCCGGCAAGATTTACAATACCACAACGTATGGTGTAAAGAAGAATACTACATATTATTTTGCAGTGCAGTGTAATGCAGGTACAAAAATCACAGCTACTGTAAAAGCTATTAAAGATTCATCTGCAAGTTCAAAATCAAAAGCAAAAACACTTTCAAAAGGAAAGAAAGTGACAGGTGTTATTGCATACGGTGACAGTAAGGCAGACTGGTATAAAATCAAACTGACTAAGAGTGCTAAATTGAATCTGTATTATCTCGCAAACACAAATGGAACAAATGAAAAAAATGGTTTTAAGATAACTTTCTATAATAAAGATGGAAAAGTATTTTCTGGTAAAAACAATGGAAAAAAAGTTTCTGCTATTTCAAAAGTTACCAGATTATATCCGGAAGATGGATGGTATATCAGTTTGGCAAATGGTGGAACAAAATTTGATCTGCCGTCTGGTACATACTACATCAAGGTAGAGCGTATGAGCAAAGCGTCATCTGGTTCTTATACATTAAAATGGACCACATTTTAGGAAAAATTAAAAACAGCACTGCCAGATCTTATTCTGGTCAGTGCTATTTTTTTAGTTATCGTTCTCATCGTCAGAAGACATATTATATACCTGACGTTTTCTTGCCATCTCATCATTTTCAAGATACTCATCGTAAGTAGAAACTTTATCGATGAATGTTCCGTCCGGCAGGAACTCGATGATCCTGTTTGCAGTTGTCTGCACGACCTGATGGTCACGGGAAGCAAAAAGCACAACACCCGGGAATTTGATCAGTCCGTTGTTTAATGCGGTGATAGATTCCATATCCAGATGGTCAGTCGGCTCATCTAAGATAAGGACGTTCGTAGCCATGATCATCATGCGGGAGAGCAGTACACGCACCTTCTCACCACCGGAGAGAACACGCATTTTTTTCGTTCCGTCTTCTCCTGCGAAAAGCATACGGCCAAGGAATCCACGTACATAAGTTGCATCTTTGATTTCGGAGTATTGTGTCAGCCAGTCAACGATCAGAAGATCGGTATCAAAGATCTCTGTGTTATCTTTCGGGAAATAGGACTGGCTTGTGGTAACACCCCATTTGTAAGAACCGGAATCCGGCTCCATTTCACCGGTCAGGATCTTAAAGAGTGTTGTTTTTGCAAGCTCGTTGCCGCCGACAAAGGCGATCTTATCATCGTGTCCAACGATAAAAGATACATTATCAAGAACTTTAACACCATCGATGGTTTTTGTGATGCCTTCTACCGACAAAACCTCATTACCGATTTCACGGCTCGGACGGAAATCGATGTATGGATATTTACGGCTGGAAGGACGGATCTCATCTAACTGGATCTTCTCTAAAGCACGTTTTCTGGAAGTAGCCTGTTTGGATTTGGAAGCGTTTGCAGAGAAACGGGAGATAAAGTCCTGTAACTCTTTGATTTTTTCTTCTTTCTTCTTGTTGGCTTCTTTCATCTGTTTTACAAGAAGCTGGCTGGACTCATACCAGAAATCGTAGTTACCTGCATACAGCTGGATCTTGCCGTAATCAATATCTGCAATATTGGTGCAGACTTTGTTTAAGAAATAACGGTCATGGGATACCACGATGACTGTATTTTCAAAGTTGATCAAAAACTCCTCTAACCAGTTGATCGCATCGAGATCTAAGTGGTTGGTCGGCTCATCTAAAAGAAGGATGTCCGGATTACCGAACAATGCCTGTGCGAGTAAGACCTTGACTTTTAAAGGACCAGGCATATCGCCCATCAGTGTATAATGTTCTTCGGTCGGAATACCAAGACCGTTGAGAAGTGTTGCAGCGTCAGATTCTGCATTCCATCCGTCCATATCGGCAAACTCTGCTTCAAGTTCACTTGCACGGATGCCGTCCTCATCCGTAAAGTCTTCTTTCATGTAAATGGCATCTTTTTCTTTCATGATGTCATAGAGGCGTTTGTTGCCCATGATGACAGTATCAAGAACCGTATATTCATCATATTTGAAGTGATCCTGCTGCAGGAAAGAAAGACGCTGTCCGGGCGTGATCGTAACATCACCTCCGGTTGGTTCTAACTGACCGGATAAAATTTTTAAAAAGGTGGACTTTCCGGCACCGTTTGCACCGATAAGACCGTAACAGTTTCCCTCAGTAAACTTAATATTGACGTCCTCGAACAGGGCTTTTTTGCCGATCCGAAGCGTAACGTTATTTGCACTGATCATAGTTGTTATTCTCCTGATTTGTTAATATTGATTGTGCGGATGCTGTTGCAAACCGCCATTATACCGTAATTGCACCAATTCGTATCATACTAGAAAAGTGGGGAGATTGCAACCGAAACTTCCTATTTTTATGGGAAAACACCAAGTTTTGGAAATTACATGGATTTTGGAAGAAGGATGATATATAATGAACGCAAGAGAGTCAACATGCCTGCATGATTGACGAACGGTGAATGGGATCATGTGCTGGTTCTGCGCATGATATAATGAACGCAAGAGAGTCAACATGCTTGAAAACAGGTTTTTACATACGCGAATGGAGAAAAAATGGAGAAGGAAAATAGAAAGGGACTGATCTATGAGTTTCCGATGGGGGTTGCAGTATTAAAAGGTGGACATTCATTGCAGATCGATATCGCAAATGCGGAGTTTATGAAGGCGATAGGACATGGGGAACAGGCGGAACCGGAGAGAAGCCGCGACTTTTACGACTGTGTTTATCTGCAGGATGCAGGTGTCTTTGAAGACATGATTGAAAAATGCCGGGAACAGAAAAGGGCGGAAGAGATCGAGGTAAGAATTATTTCAGGGCAGGGGCAGATCTGCTGGGTAAAATTCTGGTGCAGTATCTATTATTATAAGGATGCCGTGCCGTATTACCTTTTGATCTGTAAGAATACCAATGACAGGAAAGAACTGGAAGATGAGCTGCTTTTATTAAATGAACAGTATTCCATGTTAGAGGAAGTGACGGATGATGTACCTTTTGAGTACGATGTGAAAGGAAAAAGATTCCGGATTCCGCACAAATACCATATCAATGGACGTCTGCAAAAAGATGATCAGGATTATATGGAAATTGAAAAGTGGCTTGTTTTTATCCATAAAGATGAACAGACGTTATACCGGGAAGTGATTCAGAATGCATCCGAAAGGGAGATGTCAGGTTCATTTGACTACCGGATGAATACAGCCCTTGGAGGAGGAATACCACAATATTGCTGGTACCGGACTGTTTATCGGAGTATCCGTGGTACAAACGGAAAAATTTTAAAGATTATTGGAAGAAGTTATGATATCAGCTCAGACAGAAAGATACAGGAGCAGCTTTCCGAAGAGATGCGCAGAGATCCGCTGACGCATCTTTACAACAAAGTTGCGACCGGTGAGGAAGCGGAGAGAATACTGAAGGAGTATCCGGAAGGAACACATGTATTGTTTCTGATCGATATCGATAATTTTAAAAGTATTAACGATACGTTCGGACATACGGTGGGGGATACGGTGATTTCAGATATTGCATCGGCTTTGGAAGAACAGTTTCCGGATCATAAACTGGTGGGAAGAGTCGGCGGGGATGAATTTCTGGTACTGATGGATAATACGACTTTAAAACAGGCGGAACAAAAGGCAAAAGAACTCTGCAGACATGGAGAAAAGAAACTGGTCGGGGATGATGCGGTCATACATGTGACGATGAGTGTGGGACTTGCGGTGTCCGGGCAGGATGGAAATTGTTATACAGAGCTGTTCGATCAGGCAGACCGTGCAATGTACGCAATCAAGCGGAGTGGAAAAAGCAATTATGCATTTGCGGGGAAAAATAAGACGGTTCATACGAAACGCAATATTGATACCTGTGGGAAAGATGTGGATTATGAAAAAAAGCAGGGGATGGACAAAGAATTTTTAAATACGGCATTTTTGCTTTTATCTCATGCGAGAGATATGAATGGTTCCCTGAATGTGCTGCTTGAAAGAATCGGCAGGCGGTATCATCTGGATATGGTGGCAGTTTTTGAATATGATGAAAAAATTCCGCAGATGACGCTGACCAATTACTGGAGTACATTTGGACAGATTTATGAAAAAAATGTTATAAAGCCGATTCGTACCGAAGTTGTGGAAGCGGGCAGCGGAGATTTTGTCATACTGAATGATACGGATGAAACACACTATAAAAGATTGTCGCTTGAAAACTGGAATACAGGAGAAAACCGTATCACGCAGATTGCAGTAGCAAAATTTGAATATTCCGGCAGCAAGACAGGAGGATTGTATTTTGGTGTGCAAAACAGACAGAATTATTTTGAGAGTGCGGACAGAACAACGTTTTGTGAACTTGCCAGAGTAACATCCGTTTTTGTATCACTGCGCAATAAGTTAAGGGATGATCAGAAAGAAATCCGTCATCTGCAGGATCGTGACCAGCTTACCGGACTGTACAATTTAGAGGCGTTTAAATATAGACTGAAAAATATTTTAGCAGAAGCAAAACAGGGGCAGGAACACTATGCTCTCGTCCATATAGATATTGATAAGTTTTCATATGTAAATGAAAACTACGGACAACAGACCGGAGATGCAATCTTAAAAGATTTTGCTGGGGGTATACAGACAAATGAAAGAGTGCTTTTGGCATGCCGGATGTATTCTGACTATTTTATCCTCCTTTTAAAAGGAAAAGATCAGAGTGAAATAGAAAAACTCGTTGCATGGAGCATAGAACATTACGAGGAAAAATTAAAGAAACGCTATCCGTCCGGCACGCTGAGACTTTCGGTAGGAATTTGTCATATTGAAAATCTGAATGAAAAATTTGATACGATATTGGAGAGCGCAAATCTGGCGCGTAAACTGGTAAAAGAACAGGGTGGCTCCGGAATCTGTGTATATAAGGAGGAAATGCGAGCGAAACGCGATGATGCGATCCAGATTACAGGACGTTTTTATGGTGCCATGCAGCAAGGGGAACTTGAAGTTTATCTGCAGCCGAAATTTAATCTGGAAGAACGTAAAATATATGGGGCAGAAGCATTAGCAAGATGGCGTACAAAGACCGGTGAGATGATCATGCCGGGAAGATTTGTACCTCCGCTCGAGAACATCGGATATGTGGTGGATCTTGATTTTTACATTTATGAGCAGCTTCTGCGTGCGATGAAAAGATGGAAAAAGGCAGGAAAAGAACTGTTTACGATATCTACCAATTTTTCGAGACGCAACTTTGAAAGCGGTGGAAAAAATTTTGCCGGACGCTTAAAACGCATGGCGGATCATTATGGAATCGATCCGAAGTATATTGAGGTGGAAGTTACGGAGAGCGTTGTGGTAGAAAATGTAGATGAGTTAAAAAGGGTGCTTTCAGAACTTGAAAAATTCGGTTTCCGCATTGCGATCGATGATTTTGGAACAGGATACTCCTCGCTTGGCGTGCTGCTTGAGATACCGGCGGATGTGGTGAAAATCGATAAAAGTTTTACCGACCGCATTAATTTAAAAGAACAGCGGAATTTTGTTTCACAGATGGGAAACTTTATCCACTCTGCAAAAGAAGAAGTGATATTTGAAGGGATTGAAACGGAAGAGCAGCTTCAGTTTTTGCGTGGCTGTGGATTTTTGTACGGACAGGGATATTTATTTGACAGACCGATTCCACTGGAAGAATTTGAAAGAAAATATATGTGAGATTGCACTTGTTTTTGTACAGTCAAAGACCTTTTCTTTTGGTGAATTCTATGCTAAAATATGACTCAAGTCGATAAATTGTATCATTTTGTGCTTTTCACACAGGAGTATGGGGTGATGCAGTATCACATTTATTTTTTCAAAAATAAGGAGGAATAAGTAATGTCCAGAGCAAAACAGTCAATGGACGGTAATACAGCCGCAGCTCATGTAGCTTATGCGTTTACTGATGTTGCAGCTATTTACCCAATTACACCATCCAGCCCGATGGCAGATACCGTAGATCAGTGGTCTGCAGCAGGACAGGAGAACATTTTTGGCAATCAGGTAAAAGTCGTAGAGATGGAGTCTGAGGCAGGTGCTGCAGGTGCCGTTCACGGTTCTCTTGCTGCAGGTGCTTTAACAACTACATTTACAGCTTCACAGGGTCTTTTATTAATGATCCCGAATATGTACAAAATCGCAGGTGAGCAGCTTCCATGTGTATTCGATGTATCTGCACGTACAGTTGCTACACAGTCTTTAAATATTTTTGGTGATCACAGTGACGTATATGCCTGCCGTCAGACAGGTTTCGCTATGTTGTGTGAGACCAACCCACAGGAAGTTATGGACTTAAGCCCGGTTGCACATCTTGCAACAATCGAAGGAAAAGTTCCATTCATCAACTTCTTCGATGGTTTCCGTACATCCCACGAGATCCAGAAGATCGAGAAATGGGATTACGCTGACTTAAAAGAAATGTGCAACATGGACGCAGTTGAAGCATTCCGTGCACATGCATTAAATCCGGAGCATCCGGCTATGCGTGGTTCTCATGAGAACGGAGACGTTTTCTTCCAGCATCGTGAGGCTTGTAACACAGCTTACAACGAGTTACCGGCAATCGTTGAAAAATACATGACTAAGATCAACGAGAAATTAGGAACAAACTACGATTTATTCAACTACTACGGAGCAGAAGATGCTGACCGTGTTATCGTAGCTATGGGTTCTGTTAATGATGTAGCTGAAGAAGTAATTGATTACTTAACAGCTAAGGGCGAGAAAGTCGGTCTTATCAAAGTTCGTTTATATCGTCCATGGGTATCTGAGGCATTCTTAAAAGTTCTTCCTAAGACAGCTAAGAAAGTTGCTGTTCTTGACAGAACAAAAGAGCCAGGTGCACTCGGTGATCCGTTATACTTAGACGTAGCAACCACACTTCGTGAGGCAGGTCTTGATACAATCGTATTAACAGGCGGCCGTTACGGATTAGGTTCTAAAGATACACCACCTTCAAGCTTATTCGCAGTATACAAAGAGTTAGAGAAAGATGCTCCAAAGAGCAGATTTACTATCGGTATCGTTGATGATGTTACAAACTTAAGCTTACCGGAAGTAAAACCGGCTCCAATCACTGCAGCAGAAGGTACAGTTGAGTGTAAATTCTGGGGTCTCGGCGGAGATGGTACTGTAGGTGCTAACAAGAACTCTACCAAGATCATCGGTGACCACACAGATAAATACATCCAGGCATACTTCCAGTATGACTCCAAGAAAACTGGTGGTATCACAATTTCTCACTTAAGATTTGGTGACAAACCGATCAGAAGCCCGTATTACATCAATCAGGCTGACTTTGTAGCATGCCACAACCCATCTTATGTAACAAAAGGATTCAAGATGGTACAGGATGTAAAACCAGGCGGAGTATTCATGATCAACTGCCAGTGGTCAGATGAAGAATTAGAGCATCATTTAAATGCTGCTGCTAAGAAATACATCGCTGACAACAACATTCAGTTATACACCATCAACGCTATCGATAAAGCTATCGAGATCGGTATGGGTAAACGTACAAACACAATCTTACAGTCCGCATTCTTCAAATTAGCAAACGTAATGCCAATCGAAGAGGCTGTAGATTTCATGAAACAGGCTGCTAAGAAATCCTATGGTAAGAAGGGTGATGCAGTCGTAGAGATGAACTACAAAGCAATCGACGCTGGTGTTGATGCAGTTCATAAAGTAGAGGTTCCGGCTTCCTGGTCTAACCCGGCAGCAGATCCGGCTCCTAAGAAATTAACAGGTCGTCCAGAGACAGTTAAGATGGTAGAAGATTTAATGAACCCGATCTCCTTAATGGATGGTGATTCATTACCAGTTTCTGCATTCATGGGCAACCCTGATGGACAGTTCGAGCATGGTGCAGCAGCATACGAGAAACGTGGTACAGCTGTAACAGTTCCTACATGGAATGCAGAGAAATGTATCCAGTGTAACCAGTGTGCATTTGTATGTTCTCATGCAACAATCCGTCCGTTCATGTTAAGTGAGGATGAAGTAAAAGCAGCTCCTTCCAATATCAAAGTTGCTGATACAAAACCAAAGGCAAGCGAGTACAAATACACAATGAGCGTATCTCCATTAGACTGTATGGGATGCGGCGAGTGTATCACAGTATGTCCGGTTGGTGCTATCGAGATGGTTCCACAGGAATCTCAGGCAGACGAGCAGCCAGTATTCGATTACTTAGTTGCTAACGTAAGCAAGAAACCTGGTATGCCAGCAGACAACACTGTAAAAGGTTCTCAGTTCAACCAGCCATTACTTGAGTTCTCAGGTTCTTGTGCAGGATGTGCAGAGACATCATACGCTCGTTTAATTACTCAGTTATTTGGTGAGCATATGTACATCTCCAACGCAACAGGATGTTCCTCTATCTGGGGTGGTCCGGCTGCTACATCACCATATACAGTAAACAAAGACAGCAAAAAAGGACCGGCCTGGGCTAACTCCTTATTCGAGGATAACGCTGAGCATGGTTTAGGTATGCAGATCGGTCAGGAAGTATTACGTGATCAGGCTATCGCAAGCGCTGAGAAATGTGCTGCTTCTGACAAAGCAAGCGCTGAGTTAAAGGCTGCATTTGATAAATTCGTTGAGACAAAGAACGATACAAAAGCAAATACACCTGCAACAGAAGCTCTTGTAGCAGAGTTAGAGAAAGCTGCAGCAGCTGGATGCCCAGATGCTAAGGCAGCACTTGATAAGAAAGATTACCTCGCTAAGAAGTCCGTATGGATCTTCGGTGGTGATGGATGGGCATATGATATCGGATTCGGTGGATTAGACCATGTTCTTGCTTCCGGACATAATGTAAACGTTATGGTATTCGATACTGAGATGTACTCCAATACAGGTGGTCAGGCTTCTAAAGCTTCCAACATCGGTGAAGTTTGTCAGTTCGCTGCTGCTGGTAAAGATATCGGCAAGAAGAGCCTTGCAGAGATCGCTATGAGCTATGGCTATGTATATGTAGCACAGATCGCTCTTGGTGCAAACATGGCTCAGGCTGTTAAAGTATTAGCTGAAGCAGAGGCTTACAACGGACCTTCTTTAATCATCGGTTATGCTCCATGTGAGTTACACGGTGTTAAAGGTGGAATGAACCACTGCCAGGATGAGATGAAGAAAGCAGTAGCTGCTGGTTACTGGAACTTATTCTCCTTCAATCCTGCACTCAAAGCAGAAGGAAAGAACCCATTCACACTGACATCTAAGCCAGGTGATGGTTCTTACCAGGATTTCCTGAACAACGAAACACGTTACAGCCGTCTGACAAGATCCTTCCCAGAGAGAGCACAGAAACTCTTTGCTGCATCTGAGGAAGCTGCAAAGGCTCGTTATGAGCACTTACAGAGACTGGTTGAGCTTTACAAATAAGCTGCAGATCTTGTCTGAATTGATGTAAATTTCCAAAGCCCGGAAAGGTATAAGCCTTTTCGGGCTTTTTGTAAGTCAGAAGCTGGTGATAAGATAAACTTTTGGTTACAGGATTATAACTGGAGCATGGAACAGATAGCAGGCGGTCCGATAGATAAGATATATCTGTGAAAATATGTCGAAAATTATATCATAATTGTATACAAAGTATATAATTAGCATAATGCGAAATTGTGTATTGACAAAAACAGGGTAAAAACGTATAATAAAAATATATATTGAGGGTAGTTCACATGCAAATGTACTAAACCGAAAAAGTAAGACGCTTATGATTGCGTGTGCTTTTTCGGTTTTTTTGATTTTGAATGCAGATGCTGTGGAGCAATGTGACTTGTTGTTTAGAGGGGGGAAAACAAATGCAGCAAATTAATGGAAAGATTGCATTCGGAGGAATTGCGATTGGAAAAATCAAAGAAGTTTTTAAAGAAAACAATGTGGTAAGACGTGTGAAAATTGATGACACACAGGCAGAAATTTCACGTTTTAGAGCAGCCAAAGATCAGGCAACAGAAGAATTAAAGGCACTTTATGACAAGGCAGTCAAAGAAGTTGGTGAGGCAAATGCAGCAATTTTTGAAGTACATCAGATGATGTTAGAGGATGAAGATTATCTGGATTCTATTTGTAATATCATAGCAGTGCAGTCTGTGAACGCAGAATTTGCTGTAGCGACGACGGGAGATAATTTTGCAAGGATGTTTGCGGATATGGATGACGATTATATGAAAGAACGTGCAGCAGATGTAAAAGATATTTCTGAACGTGTGATCCGTATTTTATCCCGGAAAGAAGAAACTGTGCATGCGGACGATGAAGAAAAATATATTATAGCAGCGGACGACCTTGCTCCAAGCGAGACAATTCAGTTAGAACGTGAGAGAGTGCTTGCATTTGTGACAAGACAAGGTTCTACCAATTCTCATACAGCCATTCTTGCCAGAACGATGAATATTCCGGCATTGGTATCAGCGGCAATTCCAAAAGGAGTGAATGGAAAGTATGCAATTATAGATGGATTTAAGGGTATTTTGATCCTTGATCCAGAGGAAGAAATATTAAAAGAATACGAGAAAAAACAGCAGAATGAGAAGAAACGTCAGGAATTATTACAGCAGTTAAAAGGAAAACCGACTGTTACAAAAGATGGAAAAGAGATCAAACTCTATGCTAATATTGGTGAGGTAAAAGATTTAGGAGCTGTTTTACAGAATGATGCGGCCGGAATCGGACTTTTCAGAAGTGAGTTTTTATATTTGCAGAGTGATCATTTTCCAACAGAGGAAGAACAGTTCCAGGCCTATAAAACGGTTGCAGAAGTGATGGCTGGAAAAAAGGTGATCATCCGCACATTAGATATCGGAGCAGACAAGCAGATAGATTATTTTGGGCTTGATCGTGAGGATAATCCGGCATTGGGATATCGTGCAGTAAGAATCTGCCTGAACCGGCCGGAAATTTTTAAAACACAGTTAAGAGCGTTGCTGCGTGCAAGCATGTTTGGAAATATTTCCATTATGGTTCCTATGATCGCATCTGTATGGGAAGTGAAAAAAGTAAAAGAAATCATGGAGGAAGTGAAAACGGAATTGTCAACAGAGGGATTGCCATATAAAGAAGTTGAATTTGGAGTTATGATCGAGACTCCTGCAGCAGTTATGATCGCAGATGATCTAGCAAAAGAGGTGGATTTCTTTAGTATTGGAACCAATGACCTGACACAGTATACGCTTGCTATTGACAGGCAGAATGCAAAACTTGACCGTTTCTATGATTCACATCATCCGGCAGTACTCAAAATGATCCAGATGGTTATTGACAGTGCCCATGAAGAAGGAATCTGGGCAGGAATTTGCGGAGAACTTGGAGCAGACCTGACTTTGACAGAAACATTTGTGAAAATGGGTATTGATGAATTATCGGTATCACCTGCAATGGTGCTGCCTGTAAGAAATAAAATAATAAATGCATAATCTAAGCATAGGAGGAAATTAAAATGAAATCATTCAGTTACACAGTAAAGGACGAGTTGGGTATTCATGCAAGACCGGCGGGAATGCTCGTAAAAGAGGTTAAAAATTTTAAAAGTAAAGTAACTCTCGAAAAAGACGGAAAAGTAATTGATGCAACCCGTCTGATGGCAGTTATGAGTATGGGAGTAAAAAAAGACCAGACTGTGACTATAACAGTGGAAGGTGCTGACGAAGATGCGGCATATGATGCATTAAAATCTTTCTTTGAAACAAATTTGTGAGATAATTAGTTATTGTGTACAGGTTTTTGAAAAAAGTATGGTGGATATTAACAAAAAAACAAAAATAATAAGAATAAAACTTGACATAATAAACAATGAATGCTACAATTTATTTAGATAGAAACAGAGTACATTGGATTGTTACTGGTAAGCAGGCAAAACCAAATTTTACATATCTGGCTTAGATTTTGTAAAATTTGGTTTTTTTAAATTTTTAGGGACAAAAACGGAGTGGAATATGGTTATCCAGAAAGTGATTAATAACAATGTAATATCAGCATATGATGTGAATCAGCAGGAAATTGTTATCATGGGTAAGGGAATCGGGTTTAAGGCGCATACGGGAGAACTGATTGATGAAAGCAAAATCGAGAAGGTTTTTCGTATTGAGAATGAGAATCTTTCCAGACAGTTTCAGGAACTTTTAGAAAATATTCCATTAGAGCACATGCAGCTTACCAGTGATATTATATCCTACGCAATAAAGAATCTGAATGTACAACTGAATCAGAATATATACATCACTTTGACAGATCATATTAATTTTGCAATCCAGAGACAGTCGCAGGGGATTCAATTGAAGAATGCATTACTTTGGGAGACTAAGAAGTTTTACCATCAGGAATATCTGATGGGAAAATATGCAGTTGATCTTTTGAATGAGAAGCTGGGTACAGAGTTTACGGAAGATGAAGCAGGATTTATAGCCCTGCATTTTGTGAATGCAGAATACAACACGACGATCAATGATACATTTGAAATGACGAATATGATTCAGAAGATTTTAGAACTGGTCAGGCTGGAAATGGGAATTGAGTTTGATGAGGAATCTCTGCATTATGAGAGATTTATCACTCATCTTAAGTTTTTGGTACAGCGCCTTTACCGGCATGAATTGTTGAAAGATGAGGAGATTGAATTTGCAAGGATGATGGAAAATAAGTATCCGAAGGAATATGAATGCAGTAAACATATTGCTGAATATATTGAAAAGGAATATGGCAGCGGAATTGCCAGCGAGGAAATCATGTTTCTGGCGATACATATAAAACGTGTGTGTATGGCAGGATAAACCTGACAATAATACAGCAGAAAAGAGGTGTGGAAATGTTTGATTTTTTTAAGAAAAAAGAAAAAGGGATTGAGATAGGTTCACCAGTAAAAGGAAAAACGGTTGCGATCAGTAATGTAAGTGATCCAACTTTTGGAGAGGAGATTTTAGGAAAAGGTGTTGCAATTATTCCTGCGGAAGGCAGGATATATGCACCGGCCGATGGTACGATTGAGATGTTATTTGATACGATGCATGCAGTAAGTATGACGACTTCAGAAGGTGTAGAACTGCTCATACACATAGGACTTGATACGGTTGCATTAAAGGGAGAACATTTTACTGCATATAAAGGCAATGGTGATTCTGTGAAAAAGGGAGAACTGTTGATAGAGGCTGATCTTGATGCAGTAAAAAAAGCCGGTTATGACGTGATCACGCCTGTGGTTGTGTGCAATACATCAGATTATCAGACAGTGGAAACAGTGACAGATCAGGAAGTAGAACCTGGCGACACAGTATTGATCCTAAATAAATAAAGCGCAATATACAGTTGTTAGTGTGAAAAATAAGATTTTTCACACGCAAGAATGGAGATTAAAATGTATTTTAGCCGTACTTATAACGGCATAAAATAAAATGAAAAGGGATAAAAAAAGGAGGAGCTTTTATTATGATGAAGTATTTACAGAAATTGGGAAAAGCATTAATGCTTCCTGTAGCGTGTCTTCCAATCTGTGGTATCTTAATGGGTATTGGATATGCGCTATGTCCATCTACCATGCAGGGGGGCGATGTTTCCGGTATCGTAGAGATGATCGGTTTCTTCCTTGTAAAAGCAGGAGGAGCTTTGATCGATAACATGGCAATTCTTTTTGTTATCGGTGTCGGCGTTGGTATGGCAGATGATAATGATGGTACAGCAGCTCTTGCAGCTTTGGCATCATGGTTAATGATGACAAACCTTCTTTCTACAGGGGTTGTTACAACGTTAATGCCGGTAATTGCAGAGAATGAGACAAAAGTGCTTGCATTCAGTAAGATTGCAAACCCATTTATCGGTATCCTTGCCGGTATCATCGGTGCAACATGCTACAACAAATTCAAAGGTACAAAATTACCTGACTGGTTATCATTCTTCAGTGGTAAGCGTTGTGTAGCAATCGTTGCAGGCGTTGTTTCTATCATTGTATCCGCAATCTTATTATTCATCTGGCCTTTATTATTTGGAGCATTAGTTTCAATCGGTGAAGGAATTGTTGGATTTGGTCCTGTTGGTGCAGGTATTTATGCATTCTTAAACAGATTGCTGATTCCAACCGGATTACATCATGCACTGAACAATGTATTCTGGTTTGATACGATCGGACTTGGGGATTTACAACATTTCTGGGCAGGCGAGACGTCTGCAGATGTAACATGGGATTTAGGTATGTATATGTCTGGATTCTTCCCATGTATGATGTTCGGTGTTCCGGGTGCAGCTCTTGCTATGATTCAGACGGCTAAGAGTAATAAGAAGAAAGTTGCAATCGGTCTGGTTGCCTCCGCAGCTGTCTGTGCATTTGTCTGTGGTGTTACAGAGCCATTTGAGTTTGGGTTCATGTTCCTTGCACCGGCACTTTATGTTGTATACGCATTATTATATGGTATCTTCACAGTGATCACGGTATTAGTTGGATTTAGAGCAGGTTTTAGTTTCTCTGCTGGAGCAACAGACCTTCTTTTCTCTGCAACCCTTCCGGCAGCGAAGAATACCTGGATGATCATTCCACTTGGTATTGCAGCATTTATTGTATTTTATGTTGTATTCCGTTTCGCTATCACAAAGTTTGATCTGAAAACTCCTGGTAGAGAAGACGATGATGTGGAAGCAGAGAAAAATGTCGACCTTGGGAGCAGTGATTATACAACTGTAGCGGCAACAATTTTAGAAGGCGTTGGTGGTGCAGCAAATATTAAAAGTATTGATAACTGTATTACAAGACTTCGGCTTGAAGTAAAAGACAGTTCTTTAGTAGATGAGAAGAAAATCAAATCAGCAGGGGCTGCTGGTGTTATCAGACCAAGTAAAACAGCTGTTCAGGTTGTCATTGGAACAAAAGTCCAGTTCGTAGCTGATGAGTTCAAAAAATTATGTAGATAATCAAAAACATAATATTTGTGAAATGAAATCATATTTAAGAAAAAATAATCCCTTTTTTGACAGAGGCGGTTCCAGTTGGAATCGCTTCTTTGTCATCTATGCGATCCTTAATGAAAATATAAAGTTTCACAGTCCACATGTTTAACATAATGGAAAATAATTTATTGTTTACAAAGAAAAATGATAATGATAGAATAACCATGATATATTGCGAAAAAAATCAGAAAGGGGGAAGAAGTGAACACAGATGGCTGGTTTATGGCAGATGGTATTCAGACAGCTTCAACCCCGGAAAAAGCGGATGGTGCCGCAGAATGTACGACTTTTGAACCGGAATAAGCCGGAAGAGAGTGGACAGATGCACACGCAGGAACAGGAAAGGACACAAAAGGACGTGGAAAATGAAGATTTACTGATCAGTCAGATCGATGAGTTTCGCGAGAAAGCAAAACAGCTTCAGGTGCTTTTAGAGGCAAAGGAGAGTAAGGCAGCGGAACTGCAGTCACTTGTGGATGAGAGAGCCGGCAAAGCACAGGAGTTAGAACATATTTTAACAGAACGTCAGGAAGAGGCGGACAAGATCGTTACTGAGTTTGGAAGAAAGGTAGATGCGCTTGCGGATAAAGTGACGACGAAAATGGCTGAGATTGAGGCAGGTCTTAGCGGACAGGTGGCTGATATCCGAAAGACCAGTGAGGAACAGATTGCCTTAAATCGCAGGATGAATGAGGAACAGACAGCTTCTAACCGGAAATTAAATGAAGAACAGATCGCTGCGAACAAACAGTTCTTAGAGGAACAGGCGATTGCAAATAAGAAGCTCAGCGAGGGACAGATTGCGGAGGTCAAAGAACTGTTAGAGAATGCAACGTCACAGTTGGAGTCCATTAAGACGGATCTTTCTGAAAAAGTACACACGGAAAATGTCAAATGTTATCGCAACATACAGGATCTGTTCAATGAGTTTGATTCCAAGATCGAAAAAATGGACGAGATGGAGGGTGGTGTGGACTCTGTCAAAGGTTATGTGAAGCTGTTGTCCTGGTTTTCAATCTTAAATTTTGTAGTATTGATTATTTTTATTTTATACTCTATGGGAGTATTTCACTTTTAATGGTATACAACATGACGCCGGCATTGCCAGCGTCTGTTTCTTTCTTTTTTAAAATAAGAAAAGTGAATTTTGCAGCAATCAATATAATAGCTGCTATTTTTTAGGTAAAGAGAGGAATTTCATGAGCGCAGAAAAGAGAAAAGTTTGGGTTGTAGGGCACAAAAATCCTGATACGGATTCTATTTGTGCAGCTCTCTCTTATGCATATTTAAAAAATCAGACAGAAAACGATAAAACCTATGTGGCAAAACGTGCCGGAGCAGTAAATGCGGAGACACATTATGTGCTGGATTATTTTGGAGCACAGGAGCCGGAGTTAGTCACCTATGCGGGAACACAGATTAAGGATATCAATTTCAGAAGAACGGCAGGCGTAAGCAGCCAGATTTCCTTAAGACGTGCATGGGAGACCATGAAAAAATTAGAGGTTGTAACACTTCCGGTAACCAATCAGTTTGGAAAACTCGAAGGAATCATTGTTACGAAGGATATTGCAACGTCTTACATGGACGTTTTTGATAATCATGTGTTATCCCAGGCACGAACACAGTATAAAAATATTGCCGCAACATTAGATGGAACGATTATTGTAGGGAATGAACATGCCTATTTTGTAAGGGGAAAGGTAGTGGTAGCTACTTCAAATCCGGAATATATGGCAGACTATATTGAGGATGATGATATGGTAATCTTAGGTGACCGGGAAGAGGCGCAGAAGCAGGCAATCGAGTCAAATGCGAGCTGTCTGATCATCGGTGGAGGAATCGAAGTCGGCGAGGACGTGCGCACTTTGGCAGAAAAACATGACTGCATCATTATTACGACACCGTTTGATACTTTTTCTGTGGCACGTCTTATTAATCAGAGTATGCCGATCAAACAGTTTATGACACAGAAAAATATCATCACATTCGGAATTGAAGACTATGTCGATGAAGTGCGGGAGACGATGTCAAAAATCAGACACCGTGATTTCCCAATCTTAAATGAAAACGGTAATTATGCCGGAATGGTTTCACGCCGTAATTTGATGAATATGCAGAAAAAACAGGTGATACTTGTTGATCATAATGAGAAGGCGCAGGCGGTAGACGGGATTGACGAGGCTGAGATCTTAGAGATCATTGATCACCATCGTCTCGGCAGTCTTGAGACAGTTTCACCGGTATATTTTAGAAACCAGCCGCTTGGATGTACATCTACGATCATTTATCAGATGTATCAGGAAAAGAGTGTGGATGTGCCGAAACAGATCGCAGGTCTTTTATTGTCTGCAATTATTTCCGATACGCTGATGTTCCGTTCACCGACATGTACTCCGTTAGATAAATCAGTTGCGGAGGCTCTTGCAGTGATCGCGGAAGTGGATATTGAGACTTATGCGAAAAATATGTTCCAGGCGGGCAGTAATTTCAGTGGGAAAACGACAGAAGAGATTTTTTATCAGGATTTCAAAATTTTCCATACCGATGACTGTGATTTTGGCGTAGCGCAGATCAGTGCCATGAGCCGGGAAGAGTTAGACAAAGTAGCAGAGCAGATACGTCCGTTTATGGTGCAGGTGCTTGCAGAAAAGAAGATCGATATGGTCTATGTTATGCTGACAGATATCTTAGAGGAATCTTCAAAGATTATTTTTGACGGGGAAAATGCAGGCAAAATTTTAGGAGCTGCGTTCCGCAAAGAAGAACGCAGTGAGGGCATTTTATTAGAGGGAATCGTTTCAAGAAAGAAACAGTTCATACCGACGCTCATGAATGAGATGGCAGAGCGCCAGTAAGATGCAAACGCTGTTGTTCATACAATAAGTGTGAGAAAAAGTTAGATGCTAGGATTTCAGGTTTTGGAGAGACTCGCGTGGGGCCTCTCCAAAACTTTTTTTGTATGCGCGCGAAAAGGTCGAATAATTCTTAAAACCGCATGCATAGCAGACCTCGGTGATCGGTGCCCCTTCCGCAATCAGATCCTTTGCGAGAAGCAGTCTTTTGGTCGAGAGATAATTGCCGATCGTGTAGCCGGTCTGCTCTTTGAATGTGTGCATCAGATAAGAGCGGCTTAGGAAAAAATGCGCAGACAAAGTATCAATGGAGATGTCTTCCGTCAGATGTTCGCCAAGATAATTTAACACAGCGATAATTTTTTCGTCGGAGGCAGAATCATTGATAAATTCAATGCCATCATGCATGGCGGCACGGTTTAACTGTATCATAAATTCCAAAAATAAAATTTCCTGATGCAGGGAAGCTGCAAAATCTTTATCGTTTTTAGCATGGTCAAGTGACTGTATCGCTGTCTTTAACTTTGCAGCACGCGAGCCGTGAAAACGCAGAACGTGGGACTGCTCAGCAGCAGCCTGTTTCAAACAATGTGAAAGATCACAGTCCGGCTCCTTGTATTTTTTCAAAAAGTCCGGCGAAACATAGATGATAATACGCTCATAAGGAGACTCCGACTGGATGATCGGCCGGTGCACCTCCCCCGCATGAACCAGCACGATATCATTCGGGGCAAGCTGGTAAGAACGTCCCTCAATACAATAAGTGATATCACCATTCAACAGGATCAGGATCTTGTGAAAATCGTGATAGTGATAGGAAAACTCCTTTTTATTCTGATCTTTCAAGTGAAATAATTTAAAACTCGATGTCAGATAACCGACTTTTTTATATTCCGGCATATAGGCACTCCTTCCGAATTAGATGAATAAAATGCTGTCAGGAAAAACAAACTGCCATTCAGGGAACTTTAATCCACCTTTTCCCCTGACATCAATCCAACCCTAACATAAAAAAGCACAATTTGCAATATACACAGCACTGGACGAGTATATATTTTAAAAAGTGTTTTATATAATAGAAACATATGAAAGAGACCAGTTACAGGAAATAAATGTTTTATAAACTTGAAATAATAAGATAGAAAAGAAGGAGAACGGCATGAAGAATTTCAGCAATTACAACGATTACAGTACAAAAGAAGAGTTACATTTTGAATCAAAGGCAGTACACGGAGCACTTGGAACGGAACCGCTTACCGGAGCAGTCAGCATGCCGATCTTCCAGACGGCTACTTTCCGTCATCCGGCACTTGGAGAATCCACAGGATTTGCATACAGCCGTCTTGAGAATCCGACCAGACAGGAATTAGAGCGTACTATGGCGATTTTAGAGGGAGGTATCAAAGGATTTGCATTTTCCAGCGGACAGGCAGCTAATATGGCAGTATTTTCCCTGTTAAATCCGGGAGATCATGTGATCTTATCTGACGATATTTATGGTGGAACATTCCGTATCATCGGCGATGTTTTTGGAAAATACGGAATCGAGCACACTTATGTGGATATGTCGGAACTTGATGAGGTAAAGGCAGCAATCCGCCCGAATACAAAGATGTTCTTCATTGAGACACCAACCAACCCGATGATGAAGGTGGCAGATATCCATGCACTTTCTGAGATCGCAAAGGGTATCGGAGCACTTACGGTTGTAGATAATACGTTTTTGACACCGTATTTCCAGAAACCGTTACAGCTTGGAGCAGATATCGTAACACACAGTTCCACGAAATATTTAGGAGGACACAATGATACGATTTCCGGTATCGTAGTTGTAAAGGATAACGAGGAGATCGCAGAAAAGATCCATGTTCACATTAAATCCCATGGCAGTCAGCTTGCACCGCTTGACAGCTGGCTGATCTTAAGAGGAATCAAGACTCTGGCAGTTCGTATGGACAGACATAATGAAAATGCAAAGAAAGTTGCGGAGTGGCTCAGAACACAGCCGAAAGTACAGAAAGTATATTATGTGGGATTTGAGGATCACAAGGATTATGCAGTGACCAAAAAACAGACGACGGGTTTTGGCGGAATGATCTCATTTACCGTTGACAGTTTTGAGACAGTAAAGAAAATCTTAAAGGGTGTTGATATGATCATGTTTGCAGAGAGCCTTGGCGGAACAGAGACACTGATCACTTATCCGACCACGCAGACACATGAAGATACACCACTTGATATCAAGGAAAAACTTGGCATCACAGATTGTTTCCTTCGTATGTCAGTCGGAATCGAGAATGCAGATGATATCATCGCAGATCTTGACCGTGCAATGAATGCGTAAAAACGCGGCGCAGAAATGAGGATTACCATGAAATTTACAAAAATGCAGGCATTTGGAAATGATTATGTATATATTGATGCCATTCATCAGAATATTACAAATTTACCGGAGCTGGCACGTTTTGTCAGTGACAGACATTTTGCAATCGGATCGGACGGTATGGTTTTAATCTGTCCGTCTGATAAGGGAGATTTCCGGATGCGGATGTTTAACCCGGACGGTTCAGAAGGCGAAATGTGTGGCAACGCACTTCGTTCTGTCGGGAAATATGTCTATGACCATAAACTGACGGATAAGACAGAACTTGTGATCGAAACACTTGGTGGAATGCAGCATTTGAACCTGACTGTGACGGATGGATTAGTATCTAATATCCGGGCGGATATCGGGGAGCCGAGACTGAATACGAAAGTAATTCCTGTAAATACAAATTTAGATCAGTTCGTGGAACAGCCGGTGGAGGTCTTAGATAAAACATTCCATATTACAGCAGTATCTTGGGGTAATCCACACTGTGCAATGTTTGTGGATTCTGTTGCAGACCTTGATGTGGAGCGTTACGGAAAGACGATCGAACATATGACATCCCTGTTTCCAAACAAGACGAACGTCACATTTGCTGAGTTTGTAAAACGTGATTATATCAAGATCCGTGAGTGGGAGCGTGGAACCGGCGAGACGATCGGATGTGGGACAGGCTGTTCGACAGCGGTTGTCGCAGGTGTTTTAACTGGAAGAACAGACCGCAAAGTTACTGTGGAGCAGATCGGCGGACCGCTTTTGATCGAGTGGGATGAAAAAACGAACCATCTGTTTATGACGGGACCATCACACACCGTATTTGAAGCGGAGATTGATGCGTCACATGTTTTAGAAAAATAATAGAAATTGTTACTGTTCACGCGGGAACTTGGCATCTGCTGTCAGGTTGTGCGCCAGAGACTGAATTTTGTGAACAGCAGCAGAAATTTGATATCGGGGCTGCCGTGCAGAATGTACGGCGGCTTTTCATGGTTTGAAGTTGTACATTAAGAATAAGGACGATTTATCATAATGATTTCCGGAAATGAAAATTAAAAAATGATATCTTTGCAGTTTTAAATTGTCCGGAACCGGAGGAAAAATGAAATTAAGTAAGATTTGTGAAAAGATAAAATATGAATGTTTACAGGGCAGCATGGAAGCAGAAGTCAGAGACATTATCTATGATTCAAGAAAGATTGCAAAAGAAACCATGTTTGTCTGCATGGTGGGAGCAGTGACGGATGGTCATAAATATATTCCGGATGCGGTGGAAAAGGGGGCAAGCGTCATTGTTGTGGAGCGCGATGAAGAAGCTGCTCAGATCCCGGATACGATCACGGTGTTAAAAGTGGAGTCTGCCCGCTATGCACTGGCACTGATGTCAGCAGCGCTGTTTGACTATCCGGCAGAAAAACTGATTACGATCGGACTGACCGGTACAAAAGGAAAGACAACCACAACATACATGATCAAAAATGTGTTGGAAGCGGCTGGCAAAAAAGTTGGACTTATCGGAACGATCGGTGCAATGATCGGAGATGAAAAGATTCCGTCTAAAAACACAACGCCGGAATCCTACGAACTGCACCGCATGTTTGCATCTATGGTGGAGGCAGGCTGCGAGTATGCGGTGATGGAGGTATCATCCCAGGGACTTAAGATGGACCGTACAGCGGGAATCATGTTTGATTATGGTGTGTTTACCAACCTTTCCCCGGATCATATCGGACCAAATGAACATGCATCTTTTGAGGAATATTTAGAATGTAAGAGCATGCTATTCCGCCAGTGCAAGATTGGTATTTTAAATGCGGATGATGAGCACAGCGAGGCAGTTGCAGCAAACCATACCTGTGAGATCCACAGTTTTGGCGTAGAGGATAATAATGAAAAAACATTTCTTGGGAAGCCGCTTGATCTGGTTGCAGCGGATCTTGGATTTATCAAGGAGAATGGAAAACTCGGTATGCATTTTCATGTAAAAGGCTGCATGGACTGTGAGGCAAGAGTGCATATTCCGGGTAGATTTTCGGTATACAATTCACTGGTGACCATGTTGGTATGTCATCTGGCAGGAATTTCGGATCAGGCGATCTTAGATGGTTTAAACAAGGTACAGGTTAAAGGCCGTGTGGAAATGCTTCCGGTATCAAAAGATTATTACCTGATTATTGACTATGCACACAACGAAGTCAGCACCAGAAGCGTGCTTACAACATTGATGGAATATCATCCGAAACGCCTGATCTGTGTGTATGGCGGCGGTGGAAACCGTTCAAAACTGCGCCGTTATGATATGGGAGAGGTGACCGGTGAGATGGCGGATCTCTGTGTACTGACCTGCGATAATCCGAGAGACGAAGAAATCCGTGATATCAATAACGATATTAAAGTCGGACTGGCAAAGAGCAATGGAAAGTATATCGAGATCGACGACAGAAAAGAAGCAATCGCTTACTGCATGGTAAATGCCCAGCCGGGAGATATGATCGTACTGCTCGGAAAAGGGCATGAGGATTATCAGGAAATCCGTGGCGTGAAGTATCATTTTGATGAACGTGAGGCAGTGGCTGAGATCTTAGAGGAGATCAAAGAAGGAAAACGTGTACGCACGGTGTAATTGCTGATAACAGGAAGTGTGTGGAACATGCAATCGATGGATTGGAACAACGGGTTTGCCCGAAAAGCGGGAAAATATTTTATTGTAATACCACACGAAGTGAACGAAATTGGAGGAAATATTTTGAATACAATTACTGTAGAAGAACTGGCACAGAACGGAACAGAGGGACTGCAGCTTATAGATGTCCGTCCGGAAAATGATTTCTCGCACGGAGCGATCGAGGGCGCTGTTAATCTTCCATTAGAAAAGATTGAAGCGGGTGAGACAGCTATTTTAAAAAAAGATCAGCCTGTTTATCTGTACTGCCATGTGGGTGAAAACAGCTGTGATGCAGCTGAAATATTAGAGGACGATGGGTTTACGACTGTCAACTTAGAGGGTGGTTACCGCGCATGGTTAAGATATCAGCTCACGCGCGTGACAATGGAGGACGATTCAAGAAAAGAGCGCACGGAGCAGATTGAAAAAAGCCTGATCAAAAAATTCAGAAAACCAATCTGGAGCCGTTTCACCAAAGCACTGCATGATTATGAAATGATAAAGGACGGCGATAAGATTGCAGTGTGTATTTCCGGTGGAAAAGATTCCATGCTTTTGGCAAAACTGTTTCAGGAATTATACCGACACGGAAAACGCAATTTTGGACTTGTTTTTTTGTGCATGAATCCGGGTTACAACGAGGAAAACTGGCGTATTATTCAGAAAAATGCAAAACTTCTTGATATTCCGCTCACGACATTTGAAACACAGATCTTTGATTCTGTTGCGGAGGTGGATAAGAATCCGTGTTACCTGTGTGCAAGAATGAGAAGAGGATATCTGTACTCCAAGGCAAAAGAGTTAGGCTGTAACAAGATCGCGCTGGGACATCATTTTGACGATGTGATCGAGACGATCCTGATGGGAATGTTGTACAGCGGCAAAGTGGAGACCATGATGCCAAAACTTCACAGCCAGAACTTTGAGGGCATGGAACTGATCCGTCCGCTGTATCTTGTCAAAGAAGAGGATATCAAGGCATGGCGTGATTACAACCGCCTGCAGTTTATCCAGTGTGCATGCCGTTTTACTGAAAACTGTACAAGCTGTGGCGGGGCAAAAGGTTCGAAACGTGAGGAGATGAAAGATCTTGTGACGGAACTTCGCAAAAAGAGTGAGTTCATCGACAGTAATATTTTCAATAGTGTCAGCAATGTGAATTTAAAGACCATCATTGGTTATAAGAAAGATGGAGAGTATCACAATTTCCTGGATAATTATGATGCTGAGTAAAAGCGGATTTTTCGGGTAAAAGTGGGCGAATAAATATGGTAGAAAATCGAGGCGAAAATCCTTACTTTTAAAGTAGGGATTCGTTTGGTGTTGAGAAAGGAATCCTGCGTTGCGGGGTTCCTTTTTTGCGTGGAGGATTTGTAGTGAAGCGGTGCGGGGGTGTGGCTGTCAGCCCCCCCCAGGTTCGCCATTCCAGCCCCAAAAGAGCCCTGCACCTTACATGCAAAATGAATCCCCCTACCCCAAAAACCACCCACGAAAGGAGTTCACCTATACAATGAAAGCCCACAAAACAATCACCTACGAATACAAAAACGCCCCAATCCCCGGTGGCGGCTACGTCACCGGTTTATTGTACCACCCAAAACAGCCCGGCATCCTCTATGCCAGAACAGACATCGGAGGCGTTTACCGGTATGAATACGAAAAAAAGTGCTGGAAAGGCCTCATCGACAGTGTGAGCATGGCGGACATCTCCGAAACATTTCCAATCGCATGCGCACTTGACGAAAAGAAACCGGAACGATTGTACGTCATGAGCGGCATTAACGGACAGGGTTATGGAAAATTTTCAATTTCAGAGAATTATGGAGAGACATTTATTCACAAAAAAATCCCGGTGACCGTTCATGGCAATCTTTGCGGAAGAGGAACCGGATACCGTCTGGTGGTAGATAAAAAAGATGAAAACACACTTTATTTTGCAAGCCAGTTAGATGGTCTCTGGAAAACCACAGACAGAGGAGATACCTGGGAACGGCTTCCTTTAGAGGAAAATTACATGACCTGTGTCTGGGTATCGGATGATTCGAAAACAATTGTTGCAGGAACCGCAGGATATACGACAAGGGAGAGTGATACGCTTCGCGGTCACAGCCTGTATGTTTCCTATGATGCAGGGCAGACGTTTGAAAAACTGATGCAGCCGGAAAATGTCATGATTCATGACAGCAAAATGAACGGTCTTGTGGCATCGCGCTATGACTATGATGGAACATACCTTTATGTGACGATGAATGTCACCGGAAGATGGAATTATGTGGTCGACCTTGGATATAGCTGTGATTCCGGGGATGTGATCGGTGGAAAGGTTTTGCGGTATTATTTTTCAGATGGAAAAATTGCAGGGTATGATGACATTACACCGGATGCGGATGGCACGCTGACAGCAGATTTTTTAAATTATGGTTTTGGCGGTATTTCTTCCTGTAAAACAATGCCGGGACTTCTGGTGTGTTCAACGCTCTGCAGGGAAAAAGAGAGCGATGAAATCGTATATCTTTCGAAAGATTATGGCAGCAGCTGGAGCGTGAGTCTCTGCGGACTGGAAAAGGGGGATTTATATTTTAATACTTCCTACATGAAACCGGAGTATAACGGAAACCATTGTCTGCTGCACTGGCTGAGTGATATTAAGATCAATCCGTTTGATCCGGATGAGGTATGGTTTAATTCGGGAACCGGCGTTTTTATGACGGATGCGCTGCTCAGTGAGCATCCGCGCTATCATGATGCGTGTACCGGAATCGAGGAGACCGTTCATCTGAATGTATATGCGCCGGTTGATGGAGAGGTACAGCTTGTGGATATCGTTGGAGACCTCGGCGGATTTGCATTCCGGAATCTTGATGAACCCTGTAAAAATTCTTTTGATGACAGCGAGGGCAACCGTTACATTACCTGTATCAACGCAGATATTTCCGATGCGGACAGTAATCTTGGCATTGTGACGGCGAGGGGAAACTGGAAAGGAAAAACCAAAGGCGGTCTGGTGCGCACATGCGATAATTTTAAAACATTTGACCGGATCGGCATGCCGTTTGGTATCAATGCAGAGATCGACAAGAAACTGCATGAGATCGAAAACCCGAATGTCAATGCCGGATGGGTGGCAGTGTCACCGGATGGCGTCAATATTGTATGGTCGGTTGCGGATGGGATAAGGCTTCCGGTGGAACTGGTGCTTGTCAGCAATGATGGAGGACACAGTTTTCAAAAAGCAGGAGTGTTTGATCTGGCGGGGCAGCCTGTTGAGACGGGATATCTGAAAGTATTTTCCGACCGCAGCAGGAAAGATCTGTTTTATGGTTTTGGCGGTGCGTCCGAAATCTATGTGAGCAGGGATGGAGGAAGAAACTTTTATCAGAAACAGCCGAAAGAGGCATTTCCGGTCTGTGATTTTGGCTATATTGATACTGCAAATAAGACGGAAGTGCGCGGTGAGGGCGGAAAGACTGGCATATTTTACCTGGCATTGGGCGATGCAGGACTTTATAAACTCTGTTATGACACGAAAACAGAAGAAATCCATGTGAAACGCCTGACGGACACGGGGGATGCCTGCTACCGGATGGGACTTGGGGTGATCGGAGAGGACAGGGATTATCTGACAGAGGAAAAAGCAATTTATTTCTGCGGACGCCTTGAAGGGGAATATGGTTTTTACCGCACGTTTGATGAGGGAAAATCGTATGAGCGGCTGAATCAGGATAACCAGATGTACGGCGAGATCAACAGTATCGATGGGGATAAAAGAAAGTTTGGCAGATTTTTTCTGGCGACCGGGTCACGCGGTGTTTTGTATGGGGAGATGAAACGTCAGAGTCGGAAAATATAATATAGCAGAAAGATAAATTTTGGGAGAGAAGAATTCATTTACCGGATTTATCAGGTGTAAAGACGAACGTAAGAATATATCTATATATTAAGAAAGGAAAAGTTAGATGAGAGTTTACGAAGAAAACAACAGATTTGTAATTGCAGATGGAACATTGACATTATGGTTAGAACCATGGGGAGAAAATTCCTTCCGTGTGCGCATGACCAAAGAGGCACAGATGGATGCACATGACTGGGCGCTGACCGAGGAGGTAAAAATGTGTCCGCTTCAGGTGGAGTGTAAAGAAGTTGATACGACGGATCCATGGTACAAAGGCGAGGAGTTTGCAAAATATCATCAGACCGGAAAAGTTTACACCGTTAAAAATGGAAAAATCACGGCCGTGATCTCCCCGGAGGGATGGATCAGCTATTATAATCAGAAGGGAGAACTTCTGACCGAAGAGTACTGGAGAAACAGAAACCGGATCAACCGCTACTGTGTGCCGCTGCGCATTGATGCGAGAGAGTTAAAACCGATCCCGGGCAGTACGGATTACGAACTGACTATGCGTTTTGAGGCGTTTGATGATGAAAAAATATTTGGTATGGGACAGTATCAGGAGAAAAATCTGAATAAAAAAGGTGCAATGTTAGAACTGGCGCACAGAAACAGCCAGGCGAGCGTGCCGTTTATGGTCTCAAGCAGAGGCTATGGATTTTTCTGGAACAACCCGGCAATCGGAACGGCAGTTTTTGGTGCAAACAAGACAGAGTGGTACGCAAAGAGCACAAAAAAACTGGACTACTTTATTACGGCAGGAGATACACCGTTTGAAATCGAGAAACAGTATTCTGCGGCAACCGGAAGGACTCCGATGATGCCGGAATATGGTATGGGATACTGGCAGTGCAAACTGCGCTACCGCAACCAGGATGAAATTCTTGCAGTTGCCAGAGAACACAAAAAGCGCGGACTTCCGATGGATGCGATCGTGATCGACTTTTTCCACTGGACAATGCAGGGCGAGTTTAAATTTGAGCCGAGAGACTGGCCGGATCCGAAAGCGATGGTGGATGAGTTAAAGAGCATGGGAATCGAGACGGTTGTCTCTGTCTGGCCGACCGTGGATGAGCGCAGCGAAAACTATGGCGAGATGAACGACCGCGGATATCTTGTCACACCGGATCGTGGACTTTCCTATCATATGAGCTGGATGGGAAATACCGTATTTTACGATGCGACCAATCCGGGCGCGCAGAAATTTGTATGGGAAAAATGTAAGGAAAATTACTATAAAAACGGAATCCGCTGTTTCTGGTTAGATGAAGCGGAACCGGAGTATGGACCATATGATTTTGATAATTACCGCTATTATGAGGGACCGGCACTGCAGTGCAGCAACGTTTATCCGGTTGGCTATGCGAAAGGATTTTATGACGGATTGAAGGCGGAGGGAGAAAAAGATATCATGAGTCTGGTGCGCTGTGCATGGGCAGGCAGCCAGAAATATGGCGTTCTTACCTGGTCCGGGGATGTGTACTCGTCCTTTCGCTCCATGAGAGAGCAGCTGCAGGCAGGACTTAATATGTGCGTGGCTGGTATTCCGTGGTGGACATCGGATATCGGAGGCTTTCTTGGCGGGGATATCAAAGATCCGGCATTTAAAGAACTTCTGGTGCGCTGGTTTGCCTGGGGTGCATTCTGCCCGGTATTCCGTATGCATGGGGAGCGTTCTCCGTGGTACGAGAGAGAGCAGGAGTTTATCGATGGTGTGCGCCAGCTTACTTCCGGTCAGGATAATGAAGTGTGGAGTTTTGGGGAGGACAATTATGAGATCCTGAAAAAATATCTGTTTATCCGTGAACGTTTGCGACCATACATCCGTAGTTGTATGGAACAGGCAAGTAAAACAGGTACACCGGTGATGCGTCCGCTGTTCTTTGATTTTGCGGAGGATAAAGAGAGCTGGAACGTAGAGGATGCGTATATGTTCGGACCGGATCTTTTAGTGGCACCGGTCATGGAGGCAGGTGCGACAGAGCGCAGGGTATATCTCCCGGCAGGTACAAAATGGACGGATGCCTACACGAAAAAGGTATACGAGGGCGGAAATTATGTGACAGTACCGGCACCGATCGATGTGATTCCGGTATTTATGAGAGAGGGAATCTCTTATCCGATTTATGAATAAAAGTAAGAGTTCAATGAAATAATAAGATAGCCGAGTGAAGCAAGTGTAGATCACGATCATGTGCTGGTTTTGCACATGATATAAAAAATCCCCCACGCAGTGTTTGCAGCCACTGCGTGGGGGATTTTCATATTAAGAAGGGGGTTTTGTCATATTGACGATAGAAACCCAGCTGTTAAATATTTAACAGCAAGTCTATTATGCACCCAAAAGTACTAAAAATCCAGTGAACATATTGTGAATTTTTGTATTTTAATTGTTAATAAATGAAAATGAAACATGAAAGAGGATTGCGGATGACTTGACGTTTCCTTTGCTTTTCCCGTATAATAAAAACGTATGGGCATATGCCCGGCGTATTTTTTTTTGAAATGGAGAGTAACATGTCAATAGATCAGAGTAAAATCAGAAATTTTTGTATTATAGCACATATCGATCACGGTAAATCGACACTTGCCGATCGTATCATAGAACGTACAGGAACTTTGACCAGCCGTGAGATGCAGGCGCAGGTTCTTGACAATATGGATTTAGAGCGTGAGCGTGGAATTACGATCAAGTCACAGGCAGTCCGTATCATTTATAAGGCAAATGACGGGGAAGAGTATATTTTTAACCTGATCGACACACCTGGGCACGTCGATTTTAACTATGAGGTATCACGAAGCCTTGCAGCCTGCGACGGTGCGATCCTGGTTGTGGATGCAGCACAGGGAGTGGAAGCACAGACACTGGCAAATGTATATCTCGCATTAGATCATGATCTTGATGTCATGCCTGTCATCAACAAGATCGATCTTCCGAGTGCACAGCCGGATGAAGTGGTAAAAGAAATCGAGGATGTGATCGGGATTGAGGCGGAGGATGCACCGCGTATTTCTGCTAAGACCGGCTTAAATATCGATCAGGTATTAGAGCAGATCGTAACAAAGATCCCGGCCCCGACTGGAGATAAAGAAGCACCGCTTCAGGCGCTGATCTTTGATGCACTTTACGACTCTTACAAGGGTGTTATCGTATTCTGCCGTATCAAAGAGGGAACGGTAAAAGTGGGAGATACCATCCGCATGATGGCAACCGGTGCACAGTCCGAGGTCACAGAGGTCGGATATTTTGGTGCCGGACAGTTTATCCCGTGTGATGAGCTTGCAGCGGGAATGGTAGGTTATCTCTGTGCAAGTATCAAAAATGTCCGCGATACCCGTGTCGGTGATACCGTGACAAATGCCGACCGCCCATGCAGTGAGCCGCTTCCGGGTTACAAAAAGGTCAATCCGATGGTGTACTGCGGTATGTATCCGGCTGACAGTGCAAAATATCCGGATCTCCGTGATGCATTGGAAAAATTACAGATTAACGATGCGTCCTTGCAGTATGAGCCGGAGACATCGTTAGCGCTTGGTTTTGGTTTCCGCTGCGGATTTTTAGGCCTGCTTCATTTAGAAATCATTCAGGAGCGTTTAGAGCGTGAGTTTAATTTAGATCTTGTGACAACAGCTCCGGGGGTTATTTACAAAGTGCACAAGACAAACGGAGAGGTCATGGATCTGACAAACCCGTCAAACCTGCCGGATCCGTCTGAGATCGAATACATGGAAGAACCTGTCGTATCGGCAGAAATCATGGTGACGAGTGAGTATGTCGGTGCAATCATGAAACTGTGCCAGGAGCGCCGCGGGGTTTATTTAAGTATGGAATACTTAGAGGAAACGCGTGCACTGATCAAGTATGATCTGCCGTTAAATGAGATCATTTACGATTTCTTTGATGCATTGAAGTCACGTTCGAGGGGTTATGCGTCCTTTGATTATGAATTAAAGGGATATGAGCGCTCCGAGCTGGTAAAACTTGATATCCTGATCAACAAAGAACAGGTCGATGCCCTTTCTTTTATCGTATTCAAAGACAGTGCGTATGAGCGTGGAAGAAAGATGTGCGAAAAATTAAAGGAGGAGATTCCAAGACATTTATTCGAGATCCCGATTCAGGCGGCTGTTGGCGGTAAAGTCATTGCGAGAGAGACCGTCAAGGCAATGCGTAAGGACGTGCTTGCAAAATGTTACGGTGGCGATATTTCCCGAAAGAAAAAACTGTTAGAGAAACAGAAAGAAGGAAAGAAGCGTATGCGTCAGGTCGGAAATGTCGAGATTCCGCAGGAAGCATTTATGAGTGTTTTAAAACTGGATGAGGATTAAATATGGGAAAAAAGGAACTGGAATTATATATCCATATCCCGTTCTGTGTCCGGAAATGTAATTATTGTGATTTTCTTTCTTTTCCGGCGGATGAAGATACACAGAGACAGTATGTGAAGGCACTTTGCAAAGAAATTTTCTATTATGGGGCACATTGCAGGGATTATGTGGTTTCAACAGTCTATATTGGTGGCGGCACGCCATCGTGGCTGTGGGAGTCGGATATGGCAGAGATCATGGATGCCGTGCATAAAAATTTTGCGCTGCTGCCGGATGCGGAAGTCTCTGTTGAGTGCAATCCAGGAACTGTTACAGCGCAGAAATTTGCAGTGTACAGACAGTCCGGGATCAACCGGATCAGTTTGGGATTGCAGTCTGCACAGAATGTTGAACTGAAAATGTTAGGGCGTATCCATACATGGGAACAGTTCCTGAAAACTTATGAACTTGCAAGAGCAGGAGGATTTTCCAATATTAATGTGGATCTAATGAGCTCACTGCCGGGACAGCACATGGAAAGTTATGCAGATTCGCTGCAGAAAGTCTGCCGTCTGAAACCGGAACATATTTCTGCCTATTCGCTGATCATTGAAAAAGGAACTCCGTTTTATGATCTGTATAAATTTGATGCGGTTAAACAACGTGCAGGAATGGCGACGGATGCACTGCCGACAGAAGATGAAGTCTATGAGATGACACAGCTGACCGAGCAGATGCTTAAGGAAAACGGCTATGTGCATTATGAGGTTTCAAATTTTGCACAGCCTGGTTATGCGTGCAGACATAATATAGGTTACTGGACGCGTGTCAATTATCTTGGTCTGGGACTTGGTGCGTCGTCATTGATGGAAAATATACGTTACACTAACACCAGAGATTTATATACTTATCTGGAGCAGGTCGAAGTCATCCGGGAAGGCATCTGGGAAAATAAACATGACGACGGAACAGTGGAACAGCTCCCGGCAACCAATCTGCACGCCTCTGCTGAGTCAGTTGGCAAATATGCGCAGATGGAAGAATTTATGTATTTAGGACTTCGTATGATCGACGGAGTTTCAAGGGATGATTTTATGCACAGCTTTGGGATGCCCATCGAGGCAGTGTATCAGAAAGTTTTGAATCATCTACAGGAGGAGGAGCTCTTAGAGCGCCGCGCAGGAAGAATATACCTGACACCCAAGGGACAGGATGTCAGCAATTATGCACTGTCGCAGTTCCTGTTTGATTGAAACATCATAAAATATTAAGAAAATGTTTTATGGTCTTTTACATGTGGATAGGATATAATGTGCGTAGGCAGTGAGCGGTGCCAAATAAGAGAAATACAAAAAATGACTGCTTGCAGGCATTTTTTTGTGTTTTTCTTATTTGATAGGGCGGTGCTAGGTGCCGGTGGCACCTGTTTAGCACGGACCGAAGTGGAACGTAGATGCCCGTCAGTCCAGTGGCACTGCGGATGAAAGAATTTGAAAAATTAAAATAGATAAGATAGAGAGTGAACGGATTTGAATGCAGAGAAGCGAAGAAAAAAACGACTGAGAAACCTGGTGTGCATAGTATATTGTTCGCTGCAGCTTCTGATCGTTCTTGCGTTATTTCAGGGGATGGGGAGTCTGCTGCACAAGCTGGTTCCGGCAGGCATCGACCTTTCGCAGATCGAAGGGAAGATCGTGGCTGTTGATGATGAGCAGGAAAATACGGAAACAATAGACGAGAATAAACTGATCGTATGTTTGGACGCCGGACACGGCGGAAAAGATAACGGGTCTGATTACAGGCTGCGTTATGAAAAAAACGATAATTTAAAAATAACACAGGCAGTGGCGGCATATCTTGCTGACAAAGAGGACGTACAGGTCATTATGACGCGTTCCGATGATACATTTTTATCGTTGGAGGAACGGACAACCTTTGCAAATCAGAATAATGCCGATTATTTTGTGTCACTGCACCGCAATACAGGCGAAGGTAATGGTGTGGAGACCTGGATCCGCAGTGATGCGGATGACAAGGCACAGGCGCTTGCCCAGAATATTATGGATAACCTGGATGCTGCAGGGATCTCGAGAAACCGTGGTGTAAAAAAAGGGACACAAAAGAGCGAGAGCAAAGATTATTATGTAAATCTGCACACGAACATGCCGGCATGTATTGTCGAACTTGGTTTTATGAACAGTCCGACGGATAATCAGCTGTTTGATGCAAACATTGACAGTTATGCAAAGGCGATCGGGGATGCTGTGTTAAAAACGTATGAGTCTTATGGAAAAGACGGAGCAGATGCTAAAGAATCCGTCGAGGATGTTCCAGGCACGGAAGAGCAGACGAGTACAGAAACGGGCACAGGTACGACAGGACAGGTATTGCAGAACACACCGATTGAAAATGTATCCTCATTGGATGCCACCAGCCATGACTGGGGACTTGGCAGCCATACAGATGATGAAAACCGTCCGTTAGATGCCATCAATGCGCAGGAGACATATGGAAAATACAATGCCTGCTTTATTGGTGATGACACGAAAGACATTTATCTGACCTTTGATGAAGGCTATGAATACGGACAGACGGAGAGCATCTTAAATACATTAAAGGAAAAAGGGGTATCTGCCACATTTTTTGTGACAGAACCGTATGCGAAAGAGAATCCGGATCTGGTAAGACGAATGATCGATGAAGGGCATGTGTTAGGAAACCACAGTGTGACGCATCCTTCCGCAGGTATGCCTTCTTTATCATTAGATAAACAGGAAAATGAGGTAACAGAGAATCATGCCTATATCAAAGAAAATTTTGGATATGATATGTATCTGTTCCGTTACCCGACCGGAAGATTCAGTGAGCAGTCACTTGCACTGCTAAACAACTGCAATTACAAGAGTATTTTCTGGAGTTTTGCATATCTGGACTATGATGTCAATAATCAGCCGGATCGGGTGTCAAGTCTACAGAAGATGAAAGATAAACTCCACCCGGGTGCAATTTATCTGCTCCATGCGGAGTCGGAGACGAATGCAGCAGTGCTGGGAGATTTTATTGATGCCGTGAGAGCTGCGGGTTATGGGTTTAAGAATTTTTAATAGAATATTTGCAGAAAAAGTGGTAAAATAAAATCGGTCAATCCGTGCAGAGATGCGTGTGGCTCCGGCTGCATTACCCACGACACTTTTTTCAATAGCGTAGGCTTAGCGGTGTTATCGTGAGGTAGCGGATGACCTTTTTATATATCGCTTTATGAAAAGAAAAATAAATAGTATCAGAAAAGAGGGACGCAGGAAAAATGCGACCTCAGGAGAAAGCAGGGGACGCCAGATTAGATCTGACGAATCCTGCTTTTTTTCGGAAGTCTGTGTTGTCAGTTAAGCAGACAAATTCCAAGATTTAAGTACCCTGCAAAAGTCACCCACAGCAGATAGGGAATCATCAGGTATCCGGCAGGTTTTAAAATCTGATAAAACAGGACTGTTGTTAATAAAATCAGCAGCCATAACAGTACGAGCCAGAGAAATGCAAACATGCACAGTCCTAGGTTAAAAAAGAGAATGGACCAGAAAAAATTAAACACAAGCTGGATGCCATATACGATCAGGGCATTACCAGTGGGTTTCCCGGATGTGAGCACCAGATAAGATGCAATTCCCATCAGGACATACAATATTGTCCAGACGACTGGAAACAGAAAACCAGGTGGAGCAAACGTGGGTTTTTGGAGCATGGCAAAGTTTTCCATACTGTTTTTTGTCAAAAGAGAGGACAGGGTGCCGACGGCAAGCGGTATGGCAATGCAGGTAATCAGGTTTTTCTATTCAATTTTCATAAAAATCTCCATTTTACTTTTCACGATATCCCTTACCTTGATAAGTTATGACAGCAGGGTATAAAATATGAGAAAGCAATATTGAAAGGAGAAGAAGATCATGAACCATGAAGATTACGAAAAAGCAGCAACTTACTGGAAAGAAAAGATAAACAAAATGTTCGTATGCCAGAGGAACAATTAAAAAAGGCAGTGGACGATTACATTTTAGCGAACAATACCTGTACCCTTGCAACCGGATTTGGCGAATTTGTGAGATGCACGCCGATCGAATATATATATCACGATGGCACATTCTGGATGTTTTCTGAGGGCGGGGAAAAATTTCATGCATTAGAGCATAACAAAAATGTCTGCATTGCCATTTATGATAAATATGAGGGATTTGGAAAATTAAAAGGACTGCAGGCAACAGGTGTGGCGCAGATCATCGAACCGTTTTCGGAAGAATATATTGCGGCAGCAAAATTTAAAAAGATACCGATAGAGGCATTGAAAAAATTACCGCAGCCGATGTATCTGATTCGGGTAGTACCGGTTAAGGTGGAATTTTTAAATTCGGACTTTAAGAAAGAGGGGTATGCGGGCAGGCAGACCAAATATTTTTAAAATTTGTAATTTATCTAAATTACAAATTGACATTTGAAGGTAATTGGATTATTATAAAATAGTAATTTACTTAAATTACTCCTGAAGGGGGATTTATGGAACAAAAACGTTTGGATGAATTGATAAATTTTACTTTGGGTAAAAACATTTCCAGGCTAAAAAATCAGAATGTAAATATCTATACACCAGAGGATTTTGAAAAGGATTTACATAGTTTAGCTGATGTAAATATGATATGTGGGTGTATTATTAATTTGATCCGATCTAAAGCATCACCGATATCGACTGAAACACAGGGAAAATATATTACATCGAATTTTCTGTTGTGTATGTTTGATCAGAATGAATTAGACCCCTGGTATTTTTGTTATCAGTTTAATGAGGGAAAGAGCCTGGAACAGCAAATCAGTAAATATCATCAGGGGACAACACTGAGTGTAAAGAAATTAAACATAAAAAGTATTGGCGAATTGAAGATACCAATGTTAGAGATAGAGAAACAAAGGCAGATAGGAAGATTATATAGACAGTCAATGATACAGAAAGATTTATTGGAGCATCAGGCTGAAAATATCAGCAGACTGGCAGCAGAGACAATAAGAAGAATTGAGGAGGATTAACACATGGCAGAGTCGAAAGAATTGTTACAGGTATTATGGAGTGGAGCGGATGTCTTAAGAGGAAAAATGGACGCAAATGAATATAAGACATATCTGCTTGGACTGGTATTTTATAAATATTTATCAGATTCTTATTTATCTAAAGTTTACGATCTGCTCTATGATGGTGTGCCGGAAAGCATCGAAGAAGCGCAGAGGACATATGAAGAGGCCATGGAAGGGGAGGATGCAAAAGATTTGTTAGAAGAGCTGCAGGAATCTTTACATTATACTCTGACTCCGGATATGACATACATTAGTATGTTAAAAGATGCAAAAAACAATAGCTTTCACCGGGAAAAACTGCAGGCTGCATTCAACAGGATTCAGGAATCAGACGAATTGTTTAACGGGCTGTTTGATGACGTCGATTTATATTCGAATCGTCTTGGAACGGGAGACCAGAAACAGAGTACTACAATTTCTGATCTTATAAAAGTACTTGAAGCAGCAGATCTGATCCATACAAAAGGAGATGTGCTTGGAAATGCATATGAATATCTGATTGGACAATTTGCATCGGAAACAGGTAAAAAAGCAGGAGAATTCTATACACCCCATGGACCGGCACAGATCCTTTGCCGGATTGCAATGTCAGGACAGGAAAATAAGAAAGGATTACAGGTTTACGATCCATGTATGGGATCTGGTTCTTTGATGTTAAGCTGTAGAAATTATTCTACGGAAGCTAACTACATTAAGTATTATGGACAGGAATTGATGCCATCTACTTATAATCTTGCAAGAATGAATATGTTTTTACATGGAGTGCTGCCCGAAAATCAGCATTTAAGAAACGGTGATACATTGGATGCTGACTGGCCAACAGATGAAGAAACAGAATTTGATGTTGTGACCATGAATCCGCCTTATTCCGCAAAATGGTCAGCGGCGGAAGGATTCAAACAGGATGAGCGGTTTATGGATTATGGAGGAAAGCTGGCTCCAAAATCCAAGGCAGATTATGCATTTCTGCTGCATGGATTTTATCATTTAAAGCAGACAGGAACGATGGCGATTGTTTTACCGCATGGAGTATTATTCAGAGGTGCGGCAGAGGGGACGATTAGAGAAACACTGTTACAGAATGGTTCCATTTATGCGGTGATCGGACTTCCTGCTAACATGTTTTACAATACATCCATACCGACCTGTATTATTGTTTTAAAGAAACACCGTGAGGGTAGGAATGTATTATTTATTGATGCATCGCAGCAGTATGAAAAAGAAAAAAAACAGAATGAGATGAAAGAGAGGCACATTGATCATGTGCTTGAACTATACAATAACCGCAAAACGGTGGAAAAAGAGGCGTATCTGGCATCTTATGAGGATATTGTGGCAAATGATTTCAATCTGAATATACCAAGATATGTTGACACATCAGAGGAAGAACCGGAGATTGATCTTCGTGAACTGACACAGAATATAAAAGAGACAGACCAGGCGATCAAAGAGGGAAATAGAGCATTATTGGGTATGCTGAAAGAACTTAGTTTTAACAATGATGATACAAAAGAAGCAGTGGAAGAGTTCATTCGTGTCTTAGAGGAGGTGTAAGTATGGGAAATACACCAAATATCAGGTTTAAAGGGTTCACGGATGATTGGGAACAGCGTAAGTTTTCAGATTACTATAAAATGAGTTCTGGTTGCGCTTTTAAAATGAGTGATTACTGTGAAGACGGAATTGGTTTAATAAATGGCGAGTCTATTCAGCATGGAATAATAAATGATGATAATTTAAACCATTTACCTGAATCGTTTATAGAGCAATATCCTGATTTTATATTAAAAGAAGGAGATATTGTTGTTGGATTAAATCGTCCAATTACAAATGGTAATCTTAAAATTGCTAGAATACCTAGCAAATACAATGATTCGTTGTTATATCAAAGAGCTGGAAAGGTTGTCTACAAAGAAGAATGTGATAGAGATTTTTCATATGTTCTTCTATCACAGGAAATATTAAAACATACATTAGTAGAGGCCGTTGGTTCTGACCAACCATTTATTAGCACATCTAAATTAGATAAATGGCAAATGATGATACCAAAGGATATAGAAGAACAACACAAAATTGGCGAGTATTTTTCAAACCTAGACAACCTTATCACCCTTCATCAGCGTAAGTGTGATGAAATGAAAAAAATGAAAAAATTCATGCTTCAAAAAATGTTTCCGAAAAATGGACAAAAAAATCCGGAAATTCGTTTTGATGGATTTACGGATGATTGGGAACAGCGTAAGTTGGGAGATGTTGTTGAGGATTATGTTGAAAAAACAACAGTTGAAGACCAATATCCTGTTTTAACTTCATCACAACAAAAAGGAATTGTGCTACAAGATGATTATTTTTCAGGGGAAAGAGTGAGTCAAAACGGAAATATAGGGTATTTTGTAATCCCTCGTGGATACTTTACTTTTCGAAGCAGAAGTGATAATGATGTGTTTGTCTTTAATCGTAATGATGCTGTTGATATGGGAATAATAAGCTATTTCTACCCTGTATTCAAACCCAAGGGCGTAAATTCAGATTTTCTGTTACGCAGATTAAATTATGGTTTGGAGGATCAAATCAAAATAAATTCTGAGGGAACAGGACAACATGTTTTATCATTGAAAAAGTTTAAAAATATTGTTGGAGTATTTCCATCATATGAAGAGCAAAAAAAAATCGGATCTTATTTTTCCCAGATAGACCACCTTATCACCCTTCATCAGCGTAAGGTAGATAATTTGAAAAATTTGAAGAAATATATGCTTCAAAATATGTTTGTATAGGGAGGATGACGGATATGGGGAATATTATCTTGTATCATGGGAGTCCTGCCAAAGAAATTAAGCCAGCCTTTGGATTGGGAGAAGACCGGCATGATTACGGAAAAGGCTTTTATTTGACGGAAAATATTGATCTTGCAAAAGAATGGGCGGTTTGCAGACCGGATGAGACAAATGGCTGGGTTCATAAATATGAGTTAGATATGGAAGGACTGAAAGTACTTGATTTCCAGAAATATAGCATTTTATCATGGCTGGCTGAATTAATGAAACACAGGGATGCGGCGGACTCTAAGCGTTACAGAATGTTGTCGCAGAAGTTTATTGCAAAATATGGTATCGAAACAAGCGGATATGATGTGATAAAAGGATGGAGAGCGGATGCATCGTACTTTTATATTGCAAAAGCGTTTGTCAGAGATGAAGTTGATGTGGAAATCTTAGAAGAACTCCTTTTGTTGGGAGGTTTGGGAATACAGTATTGTATCAAATCAGAACTGGCATATTCGAGGCTGTCTGAGAGAAAAGAAGAACTTATTTCCGTGGAATATGACGAGTTTAATGAAAAATACAATGAACGCGATGTGATAGCAAGGAAAAGGATGAAAGAACTGATTGACTCCGATGCAAATAAAGTAACCAATGTGTTTAGTACACTTTTATGAGGAGAGAAAAATGCGGGCATATTCAGAGACATATTTAGATGATGTGGTAGAGAGTCAGGGAAAACTGTTTGATTTTGTAGCGCAGACATTTCCAGAAAATGATACAACGGATTTTATAGAAGCGTATATGAAAAGTAAAACCAGAAAATATATCGATGAGTCGATGGCGTATGTTAATACCATGGATGCTAAAGAATTATGGAAATATTTTTCGGATACAGAAAAGTATAAATTGAAAGCTGGAAAGGCTTTAGAAGGGTTTATGCCGGACTGGATTGGCGAGTTTTATGCGTATTATCAATGGTACTATAATATTCCAAGCTCGGAGGTGATAGAAAAAGTACCGTTAAATTTTTTGATGAAAGCGTATCACGGACTGCATGACTTAGAGCTTGATCTGGCAGTAAAAAAGGTAGGTGCAGCATAAAATGGATATTTTATGTTTTCATAATACTGATGAGGAAAATGGATACTTGAGTAACTGGTATATGTCACAGTTTGATGTAAATGGAATCGGATTTTCATCTATGGAGCAATATATGATGTATAAAAAAGCAGTTTGTTTCAGAGATGATGTGATTGCTGAAAAGATATTGGAAACAGATGAGGTTGGATCTATAAAAGAACTGGGACGTATGGTGGCGGGATATAATGAAAATTACTGGAATGGTATAAGGCAGATTGTAGTTTATGAAGGACTTATAGCAAAATTTTCCCAAAATGATAAATTGAGGGAAGGTCTGTTACATACAAAAGATCAAATCCTTGCAGAATGTGCGGTAAAAGACAGGATTTGGGGGATTGGATTGTCTATGAAAGATCCAGATCGGATGGATTTAAGCAAATGGAAAGGTCAAAACCTGTTGGGATATGCATTGATGATGGTAAGAGACAGGTTGTAAATGTTATTACTTGGGAACAGCGTAAGTTCAAAGATGTATTTGATGGACTTCAGAATAATACCTTTTCAAGAGCAGATTTGAATTATGAATCCGGTGCTGTTAAAAACGTTCACTATGGTGATGTACTGATCAAATTTGGTGACTTTATAGATGTTTCCAAGGATGAATTACCATTTATAACCGATGAATCGCAGACTACAAAATACAACAGTTCTTTTTTGCAGGATGGAGACATCATTATTGCAGATACAGCTGAGGATTCAACCGTTGGAAAATGCAGTGAAATTGTAGGTTTCCAAGGTGTAAAACTGTTATCTGGATTACATACTATTCCATGCAGACCTAAGGAAAAATATGCTCCTAAATTTATGGGTTACTATATAAATTCTGATGCATATCACAAGCAGCTTATTCCGTTAATGCAAGGAATAAAAGTAACATCAATATCAAAGAGCGCACTTCAAGAGACAGATATGATCTTACCGAAATCATTTGAAGAACAGGCACAAATTGGAGAGTATTTTTCCAACATTGACCACCTTATCACCCTTCATCAGCGTAAGTGTAATTGGCTGAAAAAATTGAAAGAATATATGCTAAAGAACATTTTCCAAAGGTATAAGTAAAGAAAGTGTGCTAAAATTATATAGAAAATAGAGATGACGTAAATGGTTATAAGGGGGTGAAAGTAAATGATTGTGTATCATGGAAGTGGAGAGATGGTAGAATTCCCGGAAATAAGAAAAACGAAATACACAAAAGATTTTTCCTGGGGATTTTATTGTACTAACGACTATGAACAGGCATACAGATGGGCTGAAAGACGACATAAAAATGGAGTAATAAATTGCTATGAATATATAGAAAATCCCAAATTAAAGATAAAGAAATTTGATAAAATGTCTGATGAATGGCTTGATTTTATTGCAGAATGTCGCTCTGGAAAATTACATGATTACGATATTGTAGAGGGACCTATGGCAGATGATACGATTTGGAATTTTGTAAACGATTTTTTGAGCGGACTTATTTCCCGTAAAGTTTTTTGGGAATATGCAAAATTTAAACACCCAACGCATCAGATTAGTTTTCACACTATTCAGGCACTTGCCTGTCTGAAATACGAAAGGAGTGAGACGATATATGAAAGATCTGATACATGACAATTTGTTTTATGTGTGTACGGTAATAGAATTTGTTGCCAGAAGTACACATAATCATGTCCGGGATATCATAAATAAATTGTCTGATGATGATATCGAGCACCAGTTAAAAGCTGCGTCTGTCAATCATTGTCTTTCTATGGAACAAATATGTGATGAATGGGTTGAGGATTATAACATTTCAAATGGGAATTATAATAATGTATCAGCTTGTCGTTATGCTGTGCCATCTGTGACATCTATAGGCAGAGTTTATCAAAGACTTATCTTAGATGTCATGGAAGATAATGTAATAGAGACATTGCGCAAGGTATATAACTCTTTTATGAGTGATGAGATTTCAGACTTTAATTCAAGCTTTTATTATAGCAATCCTGATTATCTGAAATGTTCTTATGAAGAAGGACATGTTTTAAGTTAGATGGTGTAAAAATCAAAGCATTTCATGTTTCCTAAGGAGAAAGGAAAAATTATGGCAGAATTAGAAGCAGTCATTGAAAAAAGATTGATCGATCAGTTATGCAGTGGTGAGTCGCAGTGGACATATCGGCCGGATATCCGGACAGAAGAGCAGCTTTGGAACAACTTTAAATACATTTTAGAGCAGAATAATAAGGCAAAATTAAATGATACCCCATTATCTGACTCTGAATTTGCAAAAGTGAAGAATGATCTTTCACATGCCTCCTTCTATGATGCCGGGAAATGGCTGGTTGGAGAGAATGGCAAGGTATATGTGCATGTGCAGAGGGGAAACGAAACGTTACATTTACTTGTGATGAACAATGAACATATTGCGGGGGGAACCAGTGTATATGAAGTGATCAATCAGTATCAGGCATTTGCGACTGGTGAGGAGAATGATAATCGTGACAGAAGATTTGATGTAACGCTTCTGATTAATGGAATCCCGATGATTCATATTGAATTGAAGAATAAAGAACATTCTTATATGGATGCATACCGGCAGATTAAAAAGTACATAGCAGAGGGGAAATTTCATGGAATGTTTTCCAATGTGCAAATGTTTGTGGTAAGCAATGCCGTTGATACAAAGTATTTTTCTGCAGCAAGAGATACGGAATTAAATAAAAAGTTTATAACCGGATGGATTGATAAGGAAAATTTGCCGGTATGTGATTATATTGATTTTGCTGAGGCAGTGTTAAAAATACCGGAAGCACATGAGATGGTAACAAAATATACGGTATTAGATAATGATAAGAAGAAGCTGTTGATCCTGCGACCATATCAGATACATGCAATTGAAGCAATGCGGGCAGCTTCAAGGAGAGGAGAATCGGGATTTATCTGGCATACCACCGGTTCCGGAAAAACAATGACTTCTTATAAGGCAACACGTAATTTGCTGATGGATATTCCATCGATAGAAAAGACAATTTTTCTGATTGATAGAAAAGATCTTGATTTACAGACAAAGATGGCATTTCAGTCTTATGCAGACAATGATACGATTGATGTTGATGATACTGATTATGTAGACACGTTGATAAAAAAACTGACTGATGGAAATCGCCAGATGATCGTAACAACAAGGCAGAAGATGCAGACAATGGTTAATAAACGCCTGCAGGAAGGTACCAAAGAGTACGAAAAGATAAAAAATCTGAAGGTTGCTTTTGTAGTGGATGAATGTCATAGAGCGGTAACACCGGAGACGAAGAGATTGTTGGAACGATTTTTTTGCAGTTCTCTGTGGTACGGTTTTACAGGAACGCCGATTTTTGAGGAAAACAAGTATGAGCAAAAGGGAGATTTACCGCAGACAACAGAGCAGTTATATGGTAAATGCTTGCACAGTTATACGATAAAAGAGGCGATTCACGATGAGGCGGTTCTGGGATTTATGATTGAAAATCTTGGTCCGAAAAATGCAAATGCGGACTTATCAGTATTTGACACAGAAGAACATATGCGCAGAGTGCTTGATGTGATATTGAATCAGTCCTATACAAAGTTTGGCATGCAAAATGTAAAGGGAAAAACGTATGAGGGGATTTTGACGGTTAATTCCATACCAAAGGCGCAGAAATATTATGAACTGTTGAAAAAAATAAAAGCGGGACAGGACGAATTAAAGATTCATGAAGATATTAGCCGTGCAATGCCGGATTTTCCTAAATTTGCAATCACATATTCTTTATCTGAAAATGAAGAGACATCAAAGGTTTACCAGGATAAAATGCAGGAGTCTATGGATGATTATAATGTCATGTTTGGAACGAGTTATAAGATTGAAGGAATCAACGCTTACAACAGCAATCTGAATGACCGTCTGGCGCGAAAAGAGAAGAGATATATGGAAAGAAGCCAGCAGTTAGATCTTGTGATTGTAGTTGATCGTCTGCTGACGGGATTTGATGCACCGTGTCTGTCAACGTTATTTATGGATCGTCAGCCGATGAGTCCACAGGATCTGATTCAGGCATTTTCACGTACCAATCGGTTATATGATCCGAATAAGCAATACGGGCAGGTGGTAACGTTTCAATCGCCAGGAGATTTTAAAAATGCAATCAATTATGCGTTAAAATTGTATTCCAGAGGTGGCGATGGAAGTCCGATAGCAGAAGATTGGGATGATGTGCTGCGTTCATTTGCCATATCAGTGAAAACAATACATGCGCTTGCGAGTACACCAGCAGATATAGCAGGATTGTCTAAAAAACAGAAAAAAGCTTTTGTGCATATGTTTCGGGCATTAGATCATGATTTTGCCCACTTGAAGGCATTTTCGAATTACAGGGATGAAATCCTTGTGGAATATGAATTTTCGGAAGAAGAATATGAAAATTATGCAGCAGTGTATCATAATGTGATGGAAGAATTAAAGAAGACAGAAGAAGATAAGTCTGATGAGGATAATCCGGTTTTGGATGATTATGATCTGGTTGCATATAACAAGCTGAGAGTAGATTTTGAATATATTATTGAACTGCTGCAGGGAGTCGTGGAATCCTTAGATCAGTCCGAAAATAATTTTAAAGAGGCAGATTTTGAGCATGACATGAGTTTGATCCGGGGATTGATAGAGGATTTTTCAAAGGATAATCCAAAACTCAGTGCATTGTTAGGTTCGATAGTTGATGAAATTGAAAAGGATAAGACAAAATATATTGGACAGGATATCTCTGTGATCGTTAATGAAATGAGATATGCGGCGATTGACAAAGAGATAGAAGATTTTGCCAATAAATGGTATGTAGATTTTGAAACGGTCCGGTATGAGGTATATAACTTTAGGGATGGAGAACTTGCAAATGAAAATAATCTAAAGGAAAAAGCGGATTATACATCATATAAAAACAATGAAGCAGAACCAATGCCCAAATTTAAATTCAGAAAAGAAATGATAGAGGATTTTAAAGATAATCTGATGGAAAGTGTTCTTCCATTACTTGATTAATTATGCAAGACGTAAAAATAGCTGTCGCTGAAAATGCGGCAGCTATTTTAGAATCGGCGTATATATTTAATATTAATTTAAGTTTGATAATGAGCGCATGATGATATCGACATCTTTGCTTTCAAGTTCCTGTATGATATGCAGATAGGTCTTTTGGGTGGTTGTCATACTGGAATGACCTAACCGGCGGGCAACACTCGCAATGGAAACTCCGGCAAATAAAAGTAAAGAGGCATGGGTATGGCGGAGGCCATGTATAGCGATGACTGGGATGCCGGCGTTTTTACAATGGCGTGCCAGTATTCCGTTTAGAGTAGAGTTATACACTTTGGTCGTACCTGCAAAGATGGGTTCGTCCTCTGGAAGGTTTTTGAGCAGGTTGGAAAATTGCATGACGGTCTGCCAGTCAATTTGAATTTTTCTTACAGAGGAAGTGTTTTTTGTAGGAAGAAAACCGCCGTCGCCTTTGTAGTCCCATGTTTTAGAGATGGAAAGTGACTGATGTGCAAAATCGAAATCTTTTGGTGTTAAAGCAAGCGCCTCAGAAAATCGCATGCCTGTTTTAGCAACCAGAAGAATGAACCAGTCCCATGAAATTTCCTGCTCTAGGGTTAAATCTTCAATTAATTTGTGTAATTCAAACTGGTTAAGATATTTGATCTTTTTGTCTCCTGGCTGTTTTCCTTTAATAATAGCTTTTCTGGTAGGATCTCTGGAAATCAGTCCTTCATCGACGGCATCAAGTACGGCACATTTTATATGGTGATGGAAATCGAGAGTGGTCTGATGCTCGTGTGTAGAAGCATAATCATTTAGTAGTTTCTGATAGGAGATTCGGTCAAGATCGCTGATGATAAGATCGGGAACCAGTTTCTCGAGCCAGTGATGAGCCATCAGATATTTTTTCATAGTTACAGTTCTTATGGCACCTTCTTTGTATACGGTGATCCATTGCTTGTAATAGTCGCAGAATAAGATGGTGCTGTTATCTTTTGTTGTATTCATAAATAATCTCCTTTGTCCGTTTTGTATACGCCGATTGCACGCAGATAAAATGAGAATGTCTGGTGTTATAAGTTGTATGGACAAGCATATTGTATCTAATTTTTATGGAATAAATCTATGCTTTCTATGGTAATTCTAAACAAATTCTAAAAAATTGGCATACTGGTATGACCAGAATTTATTGACACAACAACCCTAAAATGATAGAATTTATCTATAAGTAACAGATAAGGCGAAAAATGTTACAAAAGAAATGGAGATTATCATGGGAAATGTACGGATTCTGGAAGTAAAACAGAGCATTTTCGAGAGCAATGACAAGCAGGCAGCATTGCTTCGCGAAGAACTGAAAAAAGACGGCGTGTTCTTGTTGAACCTGATGTCATCGCCTGGATCAGGCAAGACAACAACGCTGACACGCACGATCGAGGCACTGAAAGGTGACTTGAAAATCGGTGTCATGGAGGCGGATATTGATTCGGACGTGGATGCTGAGACAATCTTAAAAACCGGAGCAAAAGCAATCCAGCTTCACACGGGCGGTATGTGTCATCTGGATGCAGATATGACGAGACAGGGACTAAAAGGACTTGGAACAGAAGATGTGGAACTGGTTATTTTAGAGAATGTCGGAAACCTGGTATGTCCAGCAGAGTTCGATACGGGTGCAGTGAAAAATGCAATGATCTTATCCGTACCGGAAGGACACGACAAACCTTTAAAATATCCGCTGATGTTTTCTATCTGTGATGTGGTACTGATCAACAAAATAGATGTGATGCCATATTTTGATTTTGATCTGGAACAGTGCAAAAAGAATATCTTAATGCGCAATCCGAATGCAAAGATCATCCCGATCTGTGCAAAGACAGGTGAAGGTATAGAGGAATGGGCAGACTGGCTGAAAAAAGAGACTGTTGCATGGAAAGAGGAGGAACACGCATGAAAAAGTTTGAGTACACACCACCGGAACAGCCGAGAGAGCTGATCTTAAAATTAGGACAGAAGATCACAGACCGTATCGGTCATACAGTGACAGCCGAGGATCCGGAATATTATGGCTTAGATGCGCTTGTGACGGATGAGATGGCAGAGGTTGCACTGAAAATGAAGGTGCGCAAGCCGATGACGTTAGCACAGATCGTAAAAGCTACCGGAAAAGAAGAAAAAGCATTAGAAGAGTTGTTGCAGGAAATGAGTAACATCGGTCTTTTAGAGTACAACTGGGAGAATCCGAAACACGAGAAACAGTATGTGCTTCCGATGTTTGTACCGGGAAGTGCAGAGTTCTTTAACATGAAGGCAGACCAGATCAAAGAGCACCCGGAAGTTGCATCATTTTTCGAACGTATGGCATTTCTGCCATTGCAGAAAGTAACTCCGATGGTACCGCCGGGAGGCGCTGGAATCGGTATGCATGTCATTCCGGTTGAGAAAGCGATCGAGACGGAAAATGAGTCTGTCAGTGTCGAGCATATTTCCCACTGGCTGGATAAATATGATGGAAAATATGCAGCAGGTCCATGTTCCTGCCGTTATTCCCGCGGCGTTTTAGGCGAGGGATGCGCAGATGATCCGGAAGACTGGTGTATCGGTGTCGGCGATATGGCTGACTATTTAGTCGAGACAAACAAGGGACATTACATTACACGTGAAAAGGTAATGGAAATCTTACAGCGTGCGGAGGACAACGGATTTGTTCATCAGATTACAAACATTGACGGCGAGGACAAGATTTTTGCCATCTGTAACTGTAATGTAAATATCTGTAATGCACTTCGTACCTCACAGTTATTTAACACACCGAACATGTCACGTTCTGCTTATGTGGCAAAGGTTGAAACAAAGGACTGTGTTGCATGTGGACGCTGCGTAGAGTACTGTCCGGCGGGTGCCGTAAAAATGGGTCAGAAACTCTGTACGAAAGATGGAACCATCACCTATCCGAAACACGAGCTGCCGGATAATACCAAGTGGGGACCGGAAAAATGGGATATGGATTACCGTGATAACAACCGCATCAACTGTTATGATACCGGAACGGCACCGTGTAAGACGGCATGTCCGGCACATATCGCAGTACAGGGATACTTAAAGATGGCGGCACAGGGACGATACACAGATGCCCTTGCCCTGATCAAAAAGGAAAATCCGTTCCCGGCAGTCTGCGGCCGTGTCTGCAACCACCGCTGTGAGGATGCATGTACAAGAGGAACTGTGGACCAGGCAGTTGCGATCGATGATGTCAAGAAATTTATCGCAGAACTGGATCTGAATTCAGATACACGTTACATTCCACCGGTCGTACAGCCGTCAAACCGTGGAACTTTCCCACAGAAGATTGCAATCATTGGTGGTGGCCCGGCTGGTTTAAGCTGTGCGTTTTATTTGGCAACCAGAGGTTACAAACCGACTGTATTTGAGAAAAATGAACGTCCGGGTGGAATGCTCGTTTACGGTATTCCTTCTTTTAAATTAGAGAAAAATGTTGTGGATGCTGAAATCGAAGTGATGCGTGAACTTGGTGTGGATATCAAATGCGGCGTGGAAGTTGGAAAAGATATTTCGTTAGACGAACTGCGCGCGCAGGGATATCAGGCATTTTATATTGCAATCGGCTGCCAGGGAAGCCGCAAAGCAGGCATTCTGGGCGAGGATGCCGCGGGTGTAATGAGTGCGGTTGATTTCTTACATATCGTATCCGGTGGAAACGAAGACTACCGCGTGGATGGCAGATCTGTTGTCATCGGTGGCGGTAACGTGGCAATCGATGTGGCACGTACAGCGGCACGCTGTGGTTCCAACGAAGTTTCCATGTTCTGCTTAGAGTCTGAAAAAGAGATGCCGGCATCCAAAGATGAGGTGGAAGAAGTCAAAGAAGAGGGAGCTGCCGTTCACTGTGGCTGGGGTTCGAAAGAGATTTTGACAGAAAACGGTAAAGTGCGTGGCATCGTGCTGAAAAAATGTGTTTCCGTCAAAGATGAGACTGGACGTTTTAACCCACAGTTCGATGAGAATGAGACAATGACCGTGGAATGTGAGCATGTATACTTAAGTATTGGACAGAGCATTCTCTGGGGTGACCTTTTGGCAGGCTCTAAAGTGGAACTTGGAAGAGGAAACGGAGCAGTAGCAGATCCGCTTACTTACCAGACCGCAGAACCGGATATCTTTGTCGGTGGAGATGTCTATACCGGACCGAGTTTTGCAATCAATGCGATCGCAGCCGGAAAAGAAGGTGCAGAGTCCATTCACCGTTTTGTACATGAAAACGCAAGCATGACGATCGGAAGAAACCGCCGTCAGTTTATCGAACTGGATAAGGAAAATCTTGCCCTGGAAGGATATGACAGTGCAAAGAGACAGCGTCCTGCAATGGATGACAAGATTGATGCGCACAGATCATTCCGCGATGCACACAGGACACTGACCGAGGAGCAGGTGAAGATCGAGACTGCGCGTTGTCTTGGATGTGGAGCTTCCGTGGTCGATCCGAACAAGTGTATCGGCTGTGGTGTCTGCACGACAAAGTGTGAATTTGATGCGATCCATCTGCACCGCGAGCTGCCGGAGTGCAGCCGTATGGTAAAAGCGGAGGACAAGATGAAGGCAATTCTTCCTTATATGTTAAAACGTGAAGTGAAGATCCGTTTTGGAAAAAAGGAGAAATAACGCGAATGCATGAACTTGGAATCGTATTTCATGTGATCAAAAGCGTGGAGGAGATCGCGCAGGAAAATGAACTGACAAAGGTTTCGGCTGTGACACTTTCCATCGGGGAAGTGTCCGGCATCGTGCCGTCTTATCTCACAGACTGCTGGCGCTGGGCGGCGGACCGCACAGAGGTTTTATCCGGTAGTGAGTTAAATATCGAGACAATCCATGCAGTGACACATTGTGATGACTGTGGCTGCGAATATGATACCGTAGCACATGGTAAGATCTGCCCGGAGTGCGGCGGGGAACATACCTGGCTTTTATGTGGAAATGAGACGATGATCAAAGAGATCGAGGTGCCGGAGGAAGAGCCGGTGCCGTAAAGAGTAACATTTTTGTTACTGTTCACTCGCAAGCTTGACACTTGCTGTCAAGCTGTGCGCCAAAGACTATATCATGCCAGATTACAGCCCCATGCATCGAAGATGCATTTAAAATGGGCTGTAATCGTTACTGCTCACACAGTATGTGTGAACAGTAACACATTTTTTGTATTTTATATCGTACAGAATCGAAACATAATTGCAATTCTTAAAAAATCATGATACCCTTTGTATACATAATACTTATATAGGCAAAAAATTTTGCTGTATAATTTTTGTGTATGCAGAGGGTATTGTTATAATAAGAAATTTGCCCGTAAAATGCATCTAAATTGAGATTGTATATCTTTGCAAAGAGCACATGTAAAGTCCTTTTTGCACAAGATTGTTTATTAGAAAAAGAAAAGACGCTGACATCAAAAGAATCACTTGAGATGAAAGGTATGGCATAAATGGAAAATGTAAGAGGCGCAATGCGACTCTTATTAGGCTGTACCTGAAATTAGGGGTACAGTTTTTTTTATTCCAAAATCTGTATCATAGATTCGTGTATGAAAATCATATAAATTTGATAATCAGGGAGGAAACGAATGGATACAAGAGTAGCTTTGGTCGGGATCATCGTTGAAAATATGGATTCCACGCCGGAATTAAATAAACTTTTGCATGAATACGGCTCGTATATTATCGGACGGATGGGTCTGCCATACCGTGAGCGGAATGTGCATATCATCAGCGTTGCAATCGATGCGCCGCAGGATGTTATCAATGCACTTTCCGGGAAAATCGGCAGACTTGATGGAATCACGGCAAAGACGGTGTATTCGAATGTTGGCATGGCATAAGCTGGCGTGGATATGAATTGAAAATATACACATTGGGCAAAATCAAAAGAAATATATGTCGGATGCCCAATCTCACTAGCAGAAAGACCATTATGATCGGACAGGGATAAATTTATGTTACAAAACCAGAGAACACCAGACAAAAACAAACAGAAAAACTATGGCATGTCAGCGCAGAATTTTAAAAATCTGTCAGAGACAATAGAAAAGACAGCAGATATCACAAAAGAACAGCTTGCATTTCTTCTTGCAACAGAGGACGATGCGATGATACAGGATTTAAAACAGCGTGCGCGGAACACAGGTGACCGCATCTATGGAAAAAATGTCTACATCCGCGGACTGATTGAGTTCACAAATTACTGCAAAAATGACTGCCTTTACTGTGGAATCCGCAGAAGTAACTGCCACGCAGACCGCTACCGGCTGACGGAAGAAGAGATTCTTTCCTGCTGTAAAATCGGATATGAGCTGGGATTCCGCACCTTTGTACTGCAGGGTGGGGAGGATGGATTTTATACCGATGAAAAGATCTGTCAGATCGTTTCAAAGATCAAGGCAGAATATCCTGATTGTGCGGTGACACTTTCTATCGGAGAAAAATCAAGAGAGAGCTATCAGGCATATTTTGATGCGGGGGCAGACCGGTATCTGCTGCGCCACGAGACGGCAGATGAGGCACATTATAAGAAACTGCACCCGGCAGAGATGTCCTATCAGAACCGGATGCGCTGTCTTAGAGATTTAAAAGAAATCGGATATCAGACCGGATGCGGATTTATGGTAGGTTCGCCTTATCAGACCGTAGATACCCTGTGGGAAGATCTGCAGTTTATCCGTAGATTGAAACCGCAGATGGTCGGTATTGGTCCGTTTATCCCGCAGAAAGATACGCCGTTTGGTACTGAGACAGCGGGCACTATGGAGATGACACTGCGGCTGCTTTCCATTATCAGACTGATTCATCCGCATGTACTTCTCCCGGCGACCACAGCGCTTGGAACGATTCATCCTAAGGGCAGGGAGCTTGGAATTTTAGCGGGAGCAAATGTCGTCATGCCGAATTTATCCCCGGTTGCCGTGCGGGAGAAATATAAATTATATGATAATAAGATCTGCACCGGTGACGAGGCAGCAGAGTGCCGCTTCTGCATGCAGAAACGAATGGAAAGCATTGGCTATCAGGTAGCCGTAAACAGGGGCGATTTTCAGCCATAAGAAAGCAGAATGGAAAGTATCAGCCATCTGTGAGACAGAACGGGCGGACATAAGATAACTTCAGAAATCACAAATTGACAAAAAGCCAGCAGACTTAAGGCGGATCTACTGGTTTTATACGACAGTTCTGCAAAAAGAGCAGTCTGTCGTCCATATAAAAATACACTAACCGGAAAGCAAGCGGGAGCAAACTGACCGGAAAGAAAGGAAGAATGTATGTATAACGCAAAATCATTAAAAGCAGAAGAGTTTATTTCAGATGAGGAGATCAGAGAGACACTTGCCTATGCAGATGCCAACAAGGACAATGTGGCACTGATCGATGAGATCATCGAGAAGGCAAAATTAAGAAAGGGCTTAAATCATAGGGAGGCATCTGTCCTCTTAGCATGTGAGATTCCTGAAAAAATCCAGGAAGTTTATGCACTTGCAGAGCAGATCAAAAAAGATTTTTACGGAAACCGTATCGTATTGTTTGCACCGCTTTATTTGTCAAACTACTGCGTGAACGGCTGTGTATACTGTCCGTATCATCTGAAAAACAAACACATTGCAAGAAAGAAACTGACGCAGGAAGACATCGTAAAAGAAGTTACTGCATTGCAGGATATGGGACATAAACGTCTTGCCATTGAGGCGGGCGAAGATCCGGTCAACAACCCGATCGAATATATCTTAGAGTGCATCAAGACCATCTACAGCATCAAACATAAAAACGGTGCGATCCGCCGTGTCAATGTCAATATTGCTGCAACGACCGTGGAAAATTACCGCAAATTAAAAGAAGCTGGAATCGGAACTTATATCCTGTTTCAGGAGACTTACCATAAAGAAAGCTATGAAAAGCTGCATCCGACCGGACCGAAACACGATTACGCATATCACACAGAGGCGATGGACCGTGCAATGGAGGGCGGAATTGATGATGTAGGACTTGGCGTATTGTTTGGACTTGACCTTTACCGTTATGAGTTTGCAGGACTTTTGATGCACGCAGAACACTTAGAGGCAGTACATGGAGTCGGACCGCATACTATCAGTGTACCGCGAATCAAGCATGCAGATGACATTGATCCGTCTGCATTTGACAATGGCATCTCTGACGACACATTTGCAAAGATCTGTGCTCTGATCCGTGTTTCCGTGCCATATACCGGAATGATCATCTCAACAAGAGAGAGCCAGGAAGTGAGAAACAAAGTCCTTCCGCTTGGCGTTTCCCAGATCAGCGGTGCATCAAAAACAAGCGTCGGCGGCTACGCAGAGCCGGAAAAAGAAGGAGAAGTGACCAGTGAGCAGTTTGATGTCAGCGACCAGAGAACCTTAGATGAAGTTGTGAACTGGCTGATCAAACTGGGGTATATCCCAAGTTTCTGTACTGCATGTTACCGCGAGGGAAGAACCGGTGACCGTTTTATGGCACTTTGTAAAAACATGCAGATCTTAAACTGCTGTCACCCGAATGCGCTGATGACATTAAAAGAATATCTGGAAGATTATGCAAGCGAAGAGACAAAACGTCTTGGTATGGAGCTGATCGACAGAGAACTTGAAAAAATTCCGAATCCGAAAGTAAAACAGACTGCATACGAGCACATCCACGATATCGCAGAGGGAAAACGTGATTTCAGATTTTAAGAGAAGAAAAACGGGATGCATATCTTAAATGGACAAACAGAAAGCAGAGCGGGAAAATCCGTGCTGCCGGGTAGATTGTCCGAAAGGAGTACTATGGCAGGAACACTAAATGATACACCAGGCAGCAACCGTCTGCATATTGGTGTGTTCGGGAAAACAAACAGCGGGAAATCTTCTTTTATCAACGCCTTCACACATCAGGAAGTCTCCATTGTTGCAGATGTTGCCGGAACGACGACGGACCCGGTCTATAAGCCGATGGAGATCAGTCCGCTTGGTCCCTGTGTGATTATTGACACAGCGGGATTTGATGATGAGACTGAGCTTGGGGAACGCCGTGTGGAGAAAACGAAACTGGCAGCGGAAAAGGCGGATATCGCTGTGATCGTGGTATCTGGCGCGGATGCCTGCAGAGAGGATGCTTCAGAAACGAAAGATGCAAAAGAAAAATTACAACAGTCGTCCGAGAAAAATCAGGAGAACTTACCGGATCTCACAGAAGAATTAAAGTGGTATCAGTTTCTGAAAGAAAAAAATACGCCTGTTTTGTTCCTCGTCGGGAAAGCAGATATTGATCCGCATACGGACGAACTTGCTTCTTATATCAAAGAAAAAACAGGAAAACAGGCGCTCACAGTCAGTGCCAAAACGGGGGCAGGGATCGACACAGTCAGGGAAGAACTCGCCCGCCTTGTGCCGGAAAATTACGGAGATAGGCTGATCACGGGAGATCTCGTCACAGAAGAAGATTTCGTCTTACTGGTCATGCCGCAGGATATCCAGGCGCCGAAAGGACGTCTGATCCTGCCGCAGGTGCAGACATTACGGGAACTTTTGGATAAAAAGTGCCTGGTCATGAGTGTGACAACAGATAAACTATTGCCGGCACTTGCAGCCTTAAAAGAACCGCCGAAACTGATCATCACAGACTCACAGGTATTCGGCTATGTGTATGAGCACAAGCCGAAAGAGAGCATGCTGACCTCATTTTCTGTTTTGTTTGCAGCGTATAAAGGAGATCTTCCTTACTATGTGGAAGGTGCAAAAATGTTAGATTCCCTGACAAATGAATCGCATGTTCTGATCGCAGAATGCTGCAGCCATGCGCCACTGCAGGAAGATATCGGAAGAGTCAAAATCCCGCGCATGTTAAAAAAGCGCGCAGGAGAGAGCATTACCGTAGACATCATGAGTGGAACGGATTTTCCACAGGATTTATCCGGCTATGATCTGATCATCCAGTGCGGTGCATGCATGTTTAACCGCAAATATGTGATGTCGCGGATCGACCGTGCCAAAAAACAGCAGGTTCCGATGACAAATTATGGGGTGACGATCGCACATCTGACCGGAATACTTGATAAAATTTCAATGTAGATAGTTTGTCAGACAGATATATAATAAGAAGATACGATAAGAGAGTGTAAGCCCGCAGAGAACCGGTGATGGTTTCCTGCGAGCTTGTTCAGACTAAAGCAGATACGTTTTCTTACCGATAATAGCTTATATAACTAGAAGTAGTTATGAAAAGAGGAAATAAGAACTTTTACATGTGGGAATGAGGAGCAAAATGAACGATTTTAATTATTATGCACCGACAAAAGTTGTTTTCGGAAAAGGTGCGGAACAAAAAGTTGGAAACCTGATAAAAGAACAGAACTGTAAAAAGGTTCTCATCCATTATGGAAGCGGCAGTGCCAGACGCTCCGGTCTGTTAGACAGGATCGAGGCGATCTTTGATAAAGAGGGGATCACTTACGTCGAATTGGGCGGTGTCGTTCCAAACCCGAGACTTTCTCTGGTGTATGAAGGAATCGCACTCTGTAAAAAAGAAAATGTCGATTTCATCCTTGCCGTCGGCGGCGGAAGTGTCATTGATTCCGCAAAGGCGATCGGATATGGTGTTGCAAATGAAGGAGACGTGTGGGATTTCTTTGATTTTAAACGGAAACCGACTGCATGTCTGCCGATCGGTGTAGTGCTTACGATCGCGGCGGCGGGAAGTGAGATGAGCGGTTCCTGCGTAATAACAAAGGAAGATGGCGGCATGAAGAGAGGATGCACGACCGATTACAGCCGATTAAAGTTTGCTGTTTTAGATCCGGAGCTTACGATGACGCTTCCACCATATCAGACAGCATGCGGATGCACGGATATCCTGATGCATACGATGGAACGCTATTTCAACCACGGTGAAAACATGGAACTGACGGATGGAATCAGTGAAGCACTGATGCGCACGGTGATCAGAAATGCAAAAATCCTTGTAAAAGAGCCGGAAAATTATGATGCGCGCGCGGAAGTCATGTGGGCGGGAAGTCTTTCCCATAATGGACTGACCGGCTGCGGAACGGATGGTGGTGACTGGGCAACGCACAAATTAGAACACGAGCTTGGTGGAATGTTTGATGTGGCACATGGAGCAGGGCTTGCCGCGATATGGGGAAGCTGGGCACGCTATGTCTGCGGGGAGCGTATTGAACGATTTGTGCAGTTTGCAGAGCACGTTATGGGTGTGGAGCCGCAGGAGACAGAACAGAAGACGGCAGAGGCAGGCATTGCTGCAATGGAGGATTTTTACCGGGAAATCCATATGCCGACATCATTAACGGAACTTGGCATTGCGCCGACAGAAGAACAGATAAAAGAACTGGCAGAAAAGTGTAATGCGGCAGTCAGAGGCAATCTTGGAAAAGTAAAGCATCTGGATGTGGAAGATATGATCGCAATCTATACGGCAGCAAAATAATATTTTTATAGAAATTCCGGTATAAACACAATAAAAAACAGCATGAGAAAGCCCCTGCAAAACTCGTATCTACAGGTTTTGCAGGGGCTTGTATTCTGTAAAAATTATTTTGCTAAAAGCATCATGATCTGATTGCTGCGCTGTACAAATTTTGCCATAGCGTCAACAGACAGCGGCTGGTTGGAAAGCATTGCAAGATCGTAAAGCTGTTCACAGAACATCGGAACATGCTCGGAATCTTTGTGCTCAAAGATATATTTTACAAGTTCATTGTTTGCGTTTAAGGTCAGGGTCTGATCCGCAGCAAACATGTTCGGATCCATGCCGCCCATGCCGTTCATTGCATACATCTTCATCATATCCTGCATACGTCTGCCTTCCTCGGAAAGCGTGATGACAGAAGCGATATCCGCATTTTTCAGCTTCTCAACTTTGACAGTCAGTTTATCGTTGTTTAAAGCTTTTTTAAACACATCCGTCAGGGTATCTGTCTCAGCCTTTAAGTCCTCAGCGGAAGTCTCGTCCTTTAAGGATTCTGTGACATCTGCATCAATACGCATGAATTTATAATGCTCATTGCGCTGCTCAAGCTGTGAGATGAAGGAAGTATCAATGTTGTGGTCTAAGATGACAGCGTCCATGTTCTGCTCTTTGAACATCTTAATGTACTGACCCTGCTGAAGTTTGTCAGTTACATAGTAGATTACCTTGCGCTCATCTTTTTCCTCAGTATTCTCATCTGCTGCATCGGTGCTTTCCTTTTTGATCGGATTGCCGTCAGCATCTAATACCTCAGCTTCATCTTTGTTTTCGTCTTTCTTTTCTTCCTCTTTGACTAAGAGTTCCGGAAGAGTGAGATATTTGTCATCCAGATTCTTGAACAGGATGTAATCGTTCATCTTGTCACAGAACTTGGTATCTTTCAGACAGCCGAATTTGATGAACGGGCTGATGTCGTCCCAGTATTTCTCGTAATTTTCTTTATCCGTCTTGCACATACCGATCAGCTTGTCAGCTACTTTCTTGGTGATGTACTCGGAGATCTTCTTTACAAAACCATCGTTCTGCAGTGCACTTCTGGATACGTTAAGCGGCAGATCCGGGCAGTCGATCACACCTTTTAAGAGCATTAAGAATTCAGGAATGACTTCCTTGATGTTGTCGGCGATAAATACCTGATTGTTGTAAAGTTTGATGGTTCCCTCAATGGAATCATACTCGGTATTGATCTTCGGGAAGTACAGGATACCCTTTAAGTTGAACGGATAGTCCATATTCAAGTGGATCCAGAACAATGGTTCTTTGTAATCTAAGAATACTTTGCGGTAAAATGCTTTGTATTCTTCGTCGGTGCATTCGTTCGGACTCTTTGCCCAGAGAGGGTTGGTATCGTTTAATGGAACCGGACGCTTTACGATCTTTAATTTATCTTTTGCAGGAGAAACTTCAACAACTTCTTTTTCGCCGTTTTCGTTTTCTTTCTCCTCTGTTTTTGCTTCCTCATGGATCGTCTCAACGACGGTGTCTGTGTCTAATTTATCAGCGGCGTCGATCGTCTCATATTCTGTCTCAGCGTTTGCCTTCTCAAGGAAGATCGGAGTCGGCATGAAAGAGCAGTACTTTTCGATGACTTCTCTTGCACGGTACTCGTTGGAAAATTCAACGGAATCCTCGTTTAAGAAAAGGGTGATCTCTGTACCGACGCCTTCTTTGGTGCCATCAGCCATATCAAATTCAGTACCGCCGTCGCAGGACCAGTGAACAGCCGTTGCGCCGTCTTTGTAGGATAATGTATCGATCGTTACCTGATCAGCTACCATGAATGCGGAGTAGAAGCCAAGTCCGAAGTGACCGATGATCTGATCGTCGTTTGCTTTGTCTTTGTATTTTTCAATGAAATCTGTTGCACCGGAAAATGCGATCTGGTTGATGTATTCCTCAACCTCGTCTGCGGTCATACCAAGACCATTATCGATAAATTTTAAGGTTTTTTCCTCCGGATTTACAACAACGTGGATCTCCGGTTTGTAGTCAGACGGTAATGTATATTCGCCCATCATTTCGAGTTTTTTTAATTTTGTGATCGCATCACATCCGTTACTGATCAGCTCACGGAAGAAGATGTCGTGATCGGAATATAACCATTTTTTGATAATCGGGAACAGATTATCGCTGTTAATTGAAAGATTTCCATGTTTCTCTGCCATATTCAAACACTCCTTTATAATCGTAATAAAATGCAGTGGGCAGATCCGCCTCGCTGCTGCCTGAATCTAATATTATAACCGCAAATTTCAAAAGTCAATAGAAAATCAGCACTCTTTTTTAATGAGTGCTAACAAAAGAAACGGAAATGCCTTAAAACAGGGAAAAACCAGTATTTCTTAAAAAAATATAAATTAAGCAGATAAATAGGATTTTCATTTTGCAGGATTTGTTTTATCATGATAACAGTGAAATTTATTAAGCAGATGAAAAAGATGTTTGCTGGGCAGAAATGGAGATTATTATGACACGCGACAATAACATTCCGGAAATTGATTTTGTGATCACATGGGTAGATGGCAATGATCCGGACTGGCAGAAACAGAAAATGGAGTACAGTATGCAGCCGGATCTGTCGCAGAAACAGGATGACAGAAAAGAGAGATACAGAGACTGGGATCTGCTGAGGTACTGGTTTCGTGGTGTGGAGCGTTTTGCACCATGGGTGCGCAGGATACACTTTGTTACATGGGGGCATCTGCCATCCTGGTTAAATAAAGAACAGCCGAAGTTAAATATTGTAAATCATAAAGATTTTATTCCAGAAAAATATCTGCCGACATTTAATTCACATGCCATTGAGTGGAATATGCACAGAATCCCAGGTCTGGCAGAGAATTTTGTATATTTTAATGATGATATGTTTCTGATAAAAAAGGTCAGACCGGAACAGTATTTTAAAAATGATCTTCCGGTGGATATGCTGGCTCTTCAGCCTGATGTGGCAAATACAAAAGATCAGGTCATGCCATATATTTACCTGAATAATGCCATGCTTCTGGCAAAATATTTTGACAAACGTGAAAATATGAAAAAACAGCCGGGAGCATATTTCCATCCCGGTTATCCGTTTATGTATTTTATTTATAATATGTTAGAACTGGCGTTCCCGTTGTTTACAGGATTTTACACGGTTCATGGGCCGTCTCCTTTTAAAAAGAGTACTTTTGTGAAAATGTGGGAATTAGAGCCGGAGTTGTTAAACGAGGTGTGCAGCCATAAATTCCGTCAGAAAGAGGATGTCAGCCAGTATGTGCTCAGGGAGTATCAGAAACTGACTGGCGGTTTTGTTCCCGGCAATGTAAGAAGACTCTGCCGGTATTATGATGTCTCAAATGATAACAGCAGGATTGTGGCTGATATAGGTCATCAGAAGAGTGGAAGCGTCTGTTTGAATGACAGCAATCAGGAGATTGATTTTGAGTGGGCAAAAGAAGAACTTCATATGGGTTTTGCGCAGATCTTGAAGGAAAAATCTGCATTTGAAAAGTAAGAGGTGAAAAAAGTGATCGTATTAAAAGCAGATAGCGAATTAAAAATGACATTTGAACGGCTGATAAAGACCATGCATGCAAATGTAAACTGGACAGGTCTTTTTGTGGCACTTGATAATTATCTCATTTTACAGGGGGAAGTGCGCTCCCTGTTTTTTCATTTTGACAGTAGAAAAGTGGCGGAAAATATTGTAGATCTGCCGATCAAAGAAGATGAGATCAAAGATACCGATGAGGCAGCAGTACGGGATGTGATCAATATGATCCTGTATGCATTTGGAAAATGGGGAACGATCCAGGGACTTCGTGTGGAAAAAAATACGGAGCAGCTGAATACTCTTTTCGGGCATGTGCTTGCAGGAATCTATATTGAACCGGAATATACCACGCAGTATTTTCGTTTTTATCATGCAGGAAAGCGTATTACCTATGAAGATGTGATACAGGCGGCACTTGAGGCAAAAGAAGCAGTGCAGAAGGAAGAGGAAGCAGACGAGGAACAGGGACTCTGGCATAAAGTTGAATGGAAGATGGCGCATACTGTTTTTGAGAGAATAGAACTTTCACTGTCAGAAAGAGCAAAAGGCAGGATTGGCAATAACTTTTATAAAGTTGGTTACCGCTGCCCAAAATGCAAAGGAAATCTGCATATGATCATGTATCCGAAAGGAAAAGAGTTTCGAATCGAGACGCCTGAGGGAGTAGTCCTTTTGGCAAAAGCATGTACCTGTGCAGCGTGTCACAGATTTTATACGCCGCGCCCATGGAAACTTCTTGGAGACGGCGATATTTATCTGATGGATTTTGAGGAGGATAAAAAGGCATACGAAGATTATCTTGAGCTGATGGGGCGTAACGGCGAGCATGAGGCAAACAGCCGTTATAATGAGTATGAGGACGGCAGAAAGCCGGCGGGTGTCGAGGACGAGCAGCAGCCACTTGAGGAACTGTGCGAGGATCTGCCGGAATATTCAGATGCAGACTTTGAGGAATTATTAAATAAGATAGAAGAGGGATTTTTCCCGGAAAGCAGTATTGCAGCCTGCGAACCTGCCATACAGGAGGAAAAAAAGCATCGTAAAAAGTTAAAGAGTACGCCTGCATCAGATCAGGACGAAGTCACAGATGATGAAGAAGAGCAGGATGAGAGCAAGAACCGGCACGCAGAAAAACAGCATGGAAATGAAAGCGCGAGTGAAAGTGGATGGAAGCGGAATGAGAACGAAAGGCTGTATGCAGATGCACGTCAGGATGAAACCGAACGACGCCATGTGAAAGTTTCCCGATATGAGAGTGACAGCAGGCAGCCGCACGAAGCTGGGCAGATCAGCGGGGAATCGTCCGATGAAAAATATGCACAGGTAAATAATGCGGAGGCGCAGAAAGTCCGCGAGACTTATCAGGCTAAATTTGGAGTCGCAGACCGTATGTCAGAGCGCCAGCTTTCCGAATTAAAACACCAGCTCATGCATGAAACAAGAATTTCGCCCGAAGAGCGGAAACAATACCTGGATATGTTAGAGGAAAAAGAACAGGACAGAAAGCTTGCCGCATTAAATAAAAAGGCAGAGAGCTGCGCAGATAAAAATTATGCCGTGATGCGCCGTGTCTATGACGAGATTGCAGAGGAAAAGCTGCCGCAGGAGAAAAAACAGAATCTGCTTTTAAATCTGAAACAGAAAATGCAGACACAGGCAGAGCGGGAAGTCGCAGAGCTGGTTGGAAAAATGCCGCCTAATATGGACAGGGCACGTTACCATGCACTTCGGGAGAAATTAAAAGAATACGAAGGAGTAGATTTAACCCCATATCAGGAACGGTTAGAATCGCAGAAAAATCTTGCCGAACAGCAGGAAATAAAAAATATGATCCGCCAGTCGAGAAAAATCACCAGAGATGATCTGACAGAGCTTAAGGAGCGTCTGAAAGAAAAGGAGTTTGAGCCGGGGCTGGTTTTGCCGTATTTTGAGCAGATCGAGAATAAAATCCGTCAAATGGATGAAAATGAGATCGCAGAAATTACCGGTGATCCGGCACACATGTCCTTTGATGAGGGAATGGATGCGTATCAGAAGATTGCAGAAGGACCATATTTACCGGATTTAAAGGATAATGCATTAGAACTTTTAAGCAGGCGTCTTTCCAAGATCAAGACGGATGAGTGTGAACAGCTTGTAAATAAGCTGAAAAATGAACTGGAAGAGGCGGGAATCACAGAAAGCCAGAAACATTATTTTTACCCGGCGAGAAAAGTGCTGTTAAAGCAGGCAGCGCCGCAGGAAACAGAGGTTATCGATTATGCCATGGCATCCTATGCCGCAGGAAACGGTCTGTTTGAATATCCGATTTTTGTGGTGGACACATCGAGAAACAACAGTGGAAAAGAGGGGATTATCCTGACACCGGAACATCTATATTACAGCACACTGATGACATCTTACCGTATTGATGTTCCGTCCATAGATGAGATCACTGCATCCACAGGACTTTTAAACCGTGGTGTGTATGTGACAGAGAAAAATGGGAAAAAGACGAAAATTCCATATGCGGTAGAAAATAAGCAGCTCACGGCATATGCCGGGGTATTGAATGAATTTATTCATTATTTACAGGAAAAACCGGATTCGCGAAATATTTCTTATCTGGCGAAAGAAAAACATGATACGATCTGCTGCTTCCGCTGTGGTTATGTATATAAGGGAGGAAATATCTGTCCAAAATGTGGATTTAAAAACAATGCTTAGAAAATATTAAGAATTATTAAAAATGTATAAAAATGCTTCTTATTTTTGAAAGATATGATATAATGTTACCATACATATTGTTATTTAATTAACAAAATATGTGATGGTTATATAAAAGTTGCACACAGTAAATGACACAAAAAATACAGGCATGTGTATGTGTCAGGGGGCGGCCTTTTGATGGCGGCAGATTGGAGGAAAGATGGCAAGATTTACATTACCACGCGATTTGTATCACGGAAAAGGGGCATTGGAAGCATTAAAGACGTTTGAAGGCAAAAAGGCGATTATCTGCGTAGGCGGTGGTTCCATGAAACGTTTCGGTTTTCTTGACTGCGCAAAACAGTATCTGGAAGAAGCCGGCATGGAAGTACAGCTTTTTGAAGGAATTGAGCCGGATCCATCGGTGGAGACCGTAATGAAGGGCGCAAAGGCGATGGAAGAGTTTGGTCCGGACTGGATCGTTGCGATCGGAGGAGGTTCGCCGATCGATGCGGCAAAGGCTATGTGGATCAAATACGAATATCCGGATATCACATTTGAGGATATGTGCAAGGTGTTTGGTATTCCAAAACTTCGTAAGAAAGCGCATTTCTGTGCGATTTCCTCAACTTCGGGAACTGCAACAGAGGTAACTGCATTTTCCATCATCACCGATTATGAGAAAGGTATCAAATATCCGATCGCTGACTTTGAGATCACACCGGATGTTGCAATCGTTGATCCGGAACTTGCAGAGACAATGCCACAGAAACTGGTAGCACATACCGGAATGGATGCGATGACACATGCAATCGAGGCATATGTATCGACAGCGAACTGTGATTTCACAGATCCGCTTGCCCTGCATGCAATCAAGATGATCCAGCGTGATCTGGTAGGATCTTATAACGGGGATATGGAAAAGAGAGATAACATGCATAATGCACAGTGTCTTGCCGGTATGGCATTTTCCAATGCACTGCTTGGTATCGTACATTCCATGGCACATAAGACCGGTGCTGCATTTGCGGATTACGGCGCACATATCATCCACGGTGCAGCCAACGCAATGTATCTGCCGAAAGTGATCGCATTTAACGCCAAAGATGAAACTGCAAAGAAACGTTATGGTGAGATCGCAGATTTCATGGGACTTGGCGGTGATTCATTAGACGAGAAAGTGGAACTTCTGATCAAATATCTGCGTGGTATGAATGATGACTTAAAGATTCCGCACTGTATTAAGAATTATGGTGCAGACAGTTATCCGACCGAGCAGGGCTTTGTACCGGAAGAAGTGTTCTTAGAGAGACTGCCGGAGATCGCAGCCAATGCAATCTTAGATGCATGTACAGGATCAAACCCGAGACAGCCGAGCCAGGAGGAGATGGAAAAGCTGTTGAAATGCTGTTACTATGACACGGAAGTAGATTTCTAGGATTTTTCGAAGCGGAGAATAAAAAGAAAAAGACAGACGGATTATTCCTGTTGGGTGGGAATGATCCGTCTGTTTTTCATTCATAGGAAATTACGTCCTATGAATGAAAACGCCCTCCGGGCGGGATGCGCACCTCGCGGAGGAGAAGAAAAATATTTTGAAGTATGTACAGGCAGATAGTCTGCGGAGATATGATAGAAATGATTTCGCAAACAATTGAAAATAGTCGTATTGCGGTTATAATATAGAAAAGGTAATGTAACATAGCGGTACAAATGAAGGAGGAGTTTTAGTTTATGAAAGGAGGGATGAAAAAAGCTTTTACGGCATTGCTGGCTGCGACTGTTTTGGTTGGTGGGATGCCGGTAAATATGCAGGCGAATGTGATTGCGGAGACAGAAAAAGCGGAATCGGCATCAGAGAAAGTAAATGAAAAATATGCGGATACGGAAGAACTGGATCTGATGGATCGTGAACGTCAGGAGACACAGGCAGGCGAACAGGAGAAACGGGAGAATACGGAGCAGCCAGAGTCGGAAGAAACAGAACAGCCAGACACAGAAGAACAGTCAGAGGAGACAGAGCAGCCAGACACAGAAGAACAGCCGGAGGAGACAGAGCAGCCAGACACAGAAACAGAACTGCCGGAAATGGAAGAAGAAACAGAAGAACGGGAAGAAACTTCAATCAAGGGGGACGCAAGTGAAGAGCAGATTGCAGCGGAACAGAAGGCCTGGACTCTGATTAATAAATATGCAGACCCGGATTACTTTTTAACAGATCCTGAAAGGAATGCTATAACAGATGCCCAGTTTGAGGAATTAAGACAGGCTGCATTACAGGCTGTAGCCGGGTGTACTACACAGTATGAGAAAATAAAAGCGATTATGGCATTTGTTGCGGACAGAACTTATTATGATTATTATGCCTATTATAATAATAAGCCAAGTTATTGGTCACCTTATGAGGTATACGAGCAAAAACGGGCCATGTGTTCGGGTTATGCAAAACTTATGAGAACCTTGTGTATTTCTATTGGGATTCCATGTATGGATTTAGAGGGACATGCACATGAATACAATGCTGTTTATGACAGTGAAAATGCGAAATGGATTTTTGTTGATGCTACATGATGCAGTAGCAACTCTTATACCGTAGATAAAGAATGGGAGTATCATGGGTATTCTTACAGGTGTTTTGATCTGACACCGGAAGAAATTGCAGAATTATCAAGTCATCAGATATATCGGATTGATGGTTTGCTGAAAGATGGGTTGTATTACAGTCTGATTCCTTCTAAGTGGCTCAGAGGAGACTGGTATTTCGAACTGGCTGCCGTAAAAAATAAAAATATCCGTCAGGCAAAGTGTGCCGGATTTGAAGATATTGACGTGCTGGAAGTGAATGATGGAGCGGGTGTGTTTGCAGACTGCACGCTGTTGGAAGAAGCAGATTTGTCACAGACAGGGATAACGGTAATCGAGAGCAGGCTGTTTTTGAATTGCACTTCTTTAAAAACGGTAAAATTGCCCAAAACATTAACCATGATTTACGGTGCATTTGAAAACTGCACATCGTTAGAAAAAGTGGATTTGTCACAGACAGGGATAACGGAATTGGAAGGAACATTTGAGGGGTGCAGTGCATTGGAAACGGTGAAATTGCCAGAGAATATAACGAAAATTGGATTTGGCACATTTACAGGCTGCAGTTCACTGGAGAAAATGGATTTATCCCAGACTTTGGTTACAGAAATAGGCGGTAGTGCATTTTCTGCCTGCAGTGGATTAAAAACCGTGAAATTCCCCAAAACATTAACGGCGATTGACAGTTATGCTTTTTTATCCTGTAAAAATTTAACGGGGGAACTTGATCTTTCCCAGACCGCGGTAAAAACAATTGGAATCTGTGCGTTTTATAAGGACGGCGGCGTGCTTGGGAAGATAAGGCTGCCAAAGACGATTACAGAGATTGGCAGCGAAGCATTTTCCTGGGAAACGACAGACGGACCTGAAAAAATATATGTAATAACCAGTCTCTCCAAAGATAAAATCAATGCAGAAGCATTTAAGAGGAATGTTCCGGTTGTCGTGTGTCCATATCTTTATAAAATAAAATTTGACGGCAATGGCGCAGCAAAAGGGAAAATGAGTGAGAAAGCATGTGCGGCGGGTCAGAAGGAAAAACTTTCAAAAAATAAGTTTGAAAAGAAAGGATATACATTTGCAGGCTGGAATAGGCAGCCAGATGGGAAGGGAACCTTTTATGAGGAAAATGCCTATGTAAAAAATCTGACAAAAAAAGCAGATGAGGTCGTAACTTTATATGCCCAGTGGAAAGCAGCACAGTATCAGATTACATATAACCTGAATGGAGGCAAAAATAATAAGAAGAATCCCAAAACATATAAAATCACTTCAAAGACGATAAAACTTTCAAATCCGTCAAAAAAAGGGTATGTGTTTAAAGGATGGTATTGTGATAAAAAATGTACCAAAAAGGTAACCTCTATTAAAAAGGGCAGTACCGGAAAAGTAACACTGTATGCAAAATGGGCAAAGGAAAAGTACACCATTACCTACAAATTAAACGGAGGCAAAAATAATAAGAAAAATCCGAAAATATATACCATTACTTCAAAGATGATAAAACTGGCAGCACCAACAAGAAAAGGGTATGTGTTTAAAGGATGGTACCGTGATAAAAAATGTACCAGAAAGGTAACCTCTATTAAGAAAGGCAGCACGGGGAAAATCACACTGTATGCAAAATGGAAAAAGAAATAAACAAATCCAAAATGTTCCACATAACGGAACAAAGTTTTACATTGTGAAAATGTTACAAAAAAACAGGGAAAAACAGTAAAAAAAATGTTGCTATTTAGACAAAATATGTTAGAATAAATATGTGCGTTTTAGAAAGGCACATAACATGGCTTGATTATGGAAACAAATACGGTGTCCATAATTACATAGTAATTTATTTTAGGAGGAATTATCAAAATGGCAAACAAATGGGTGTATATGTTTAGCGAAGGCGACATGACCATGCGTAACCTGCTTGGCGGTAAAGGTGCCAACCTTGCAGAGATGACAAGCATCGGACTTCCTGTACCACAGGGATTCACAATCACAACAGAGGCTTGTACACAGTACTATGAAGATGGTCGCAAGATCAACGACGAGATCATGGCTCAGGCTATGGAAGGCGTTAAGAAAATGGAAGAGATCAACGGAAAGAAATTCGGCGATCTTGAGAATCCGTTATTAGTATCTGTTCGTTCAGGAGCAAGAGCTTCCATGCCAGGTATGATGGATACCATCTTAAACCTTGGTTTAAATGACGAAGTAGTTGCTGCAATGATCAAAGGTAATCCGGATCCTGCATTCGAGCGTTTCGTATATGACTCATATAGACGTTTCATTCAGATGTTCTCAGATGTAGTTATGGAAGTTGGTAAAAAATACTTTGAGCAGCTCATCGACAAGATGAAAGAAGAGAGAGGCGTTAAATTTGATATCGACCTTACAGCAGCTGACTTAAAAGAGTTAGCAGAGCAGTTCAAGGCTGAGTACAAGAACCAGTTAGGTACAGATTTCCCTTCAGATCCTGTTGAGCAGTTAAAACTTGCTATCGAGGCTGTATTCCGTTCATGGGACAACCCACGTGCAAACGTATATCGTCGTGATAACGATATCCCATATTCCTGGGGTACGGCAGTTAACGTAATGCCTATGGTATTCGGTAACTTAAATAACGAGTCCGGTACAGGTGTTGCATTTACACGTGATCCGGCAACTGGCGAGAACAAACTGATGGGTGAGTTCTTAATCAATGCACAGGGTGAGGACGTAGTTGCAGGTGTTCGTACACCTATGCCAATCGCTCAGATGGAGAAAGAATTCCCTGAGGCATATGCAGACTTCTTAAAAGTTTGTGAGACTCTTGAGAATCATTATCATGATATGCAGGATATGGAGTTCACCGTTGAGAACAAGAAGTTATACATGCTTCAGTGCCGTAACGGTAAGAGAACAGCTCCGGCTGCACTTAAGATCGCTTGCGATTTAGTAGACGAGGGACATAAGACTCCGGAAGAGGCAGTTGCTATGATCGATCCTCGTAACCTTGATACATTACTTCATCCACAGTTCGATGCTGCTGCATTAAAAGCTGCTACACCGATCGGAAAAGGACTTGGTGCTTCTCCGGGTGCTGCATGTGGTAAGATCGTATTTACAGCAGAGGATGCTGAAGAGTGGAATGCAAGAGGAGAGAAAGTCGTATTAGTACGTCTTGAGACATCTCCAGAGGATATCACTGGTATGAAAGCTTCCCAGGGTATTTTAACAGTTCGTGGTGGTATGACATCTCACGCAGCCGTAGTTGCACGTGGTATGGGTACCTGCTGTGTATCCGGATGTGGCGATATCGCTATGGACGAAGAAAATAAGAAATTTACATTAGCTGGCAAAGAGTTCCATGAGGGAGATTACATCTCAATCGATGGTACAACCGGTAACATCTACGATGGAGCAATTAAGACTGTTGATGCTACAATCGCTGGTGAGTTCGGACGTGTTATGGCTTGGGCTGATCAGTTCAGAACTCTTAAAGTTCGTACAAACGCAGATACTCCTGCAGATGCTAAGAAAGCTCGTGAGCTTGGTGCAGAAGGTATCGGTCTCTGCCGTACAGAGCATATGTTCTTCGAGGAAGACAGAATCGCTGCTTTCCGTGAGATGATCTGCTCCGATACTGTAGAAGAGAGAGAAGCTGCATTAGAGAAGATCCTGCCATATCAGCAGGGAGACTTCGAAGCATTATACGAAGCTCTGGAGGGTAACCCAGTTACAATCCGTTTCTTAGATCCACCTCTTCATGAGTTCGTTCCGACTGAGGAAGCTGACATTGAGAAACTTGCAGCAGCTCAGGGTAAATCTGTTGAGACCATCAAGAACATCATCGCTTCTTTACATGAGTTCAACCCAATGATGGGACACAGAGGATGCCGTCTTGCAGTTACCTATCCGGAAATTGCAAAGATGCAGACAAAAGCTGTTATCCGTGCAGCAATCAACGTTCAGAAGAAACATGCTGACTGGACTGTAAAACCTGAGATCATGATCCCATTGGTTTGCGAAGTAAAAGAGTTAAAATACGTAAAAGATGTTGTTGTTGAGACAGCAGATGCTGAGATCGCAGCAGCAGGTATCAAACTTGAGTATGAAGTAGGTACTATGATCGAGATTCCAAGAGCTGCTCTTACAGCTGATGAGATCGCAAAAGAGGCTGACTTCTTCTGCTTCGGTACAAACGACTTAACACAGATGACATATGGTTTCTCTCGTGATGATGCTGGTAAGTTCTTAAATGCTTACTATGATAAGAAAATTTTCGAGAACGATCCATTTGCAAAACTTGACCAGACAGGTGTTGGTAAGTTAATGGAGACAGCTATTAAACTTGGAAAACCGGTTAATCCGAAACTCCATGTTGGTATCTGTGGTGAGCACGGTGGAGATCCTTCATCTGTTGAGTTCTGCCACAAGATTGGTCTGGATTATGTATCCTGTTCACCATTCCGTGTGCCGATCGCTCGTTTGGCTGCAGCACAGGCTGCGATTGCAAATAAATAATTTGTTATAAGGTAAAATGCAGTCTGTGCTGCATGCACAGGGCTGCTATCGCAGACAAATAATTTGTATTGCATCAATTAAAAAGGGGATATGTTATTTTTGGGAAAAGGTAATATATAGGGGGAAAACCCGCATGAACCGAAAGGTTTGTGCGGGTTTTTGTGTTGTGTAAAGGTAAGGATTGACAATCCATATATTTATCAATATAATTAAACCAAGAGTTTAATTAACTGAAGAGGAGAGGTATATGGGACGAAGAAAAAAAGAACCGAGGGCAGTACATAGAGAAAATATTGCGTCAGCGGCATCGGTACTGTTTATGGAAAATGGAATCACGGCAACTTCCATGAGTGATATTGCAGAAGCTGCCGGATACAGTAAAGCTACGTTATATGTATATTTTGAAAACAAAGAGGAGATCATTGGTCTGCTGGTTTTAGAGAGCATGCAAAAATTATATGGATATATAGTTGCTGCGTTAGAAGAGCAGCAGACAACAAGGGCTAGATACGATATGATCTGTAAAGGTTTAATACAGTATCAGGAGGAATTTCCGTTTTATTTTAAAATGGTGTTGGACAAAATTAATGTTGATTTTAAAGATCATGATTACCTGCCAGAAGAGAAAGCTACCTATCATGTGGGGGAAGAAATCAATGAAAAAATGAAAGAATTTTTAGTGGCAGGCATTCAAAATGGTGATTTGCGAGAGGATTTAAAAATAATGCCTACGATCTTTCAGTTCTGGGGAATGTTAGCAGGACTGATACAGCTTGCAGCGAATAAGGAAGAATATATCAAAATGTCGATGGATTTATCGAAGAGTGAATTTTTAGAGGATGGTTTTGGTATGCTGTACCATTCAATAGAAAATATTCTATAGAAAACATTCATAGAAAAAACGTCAAAATAACCGAAAGACGGAGGAGTTTGGAAATGATAGGAATTTATCTGAGTGGTACAGGTAATACGAAATATTGCATTACAAAACTGGTAAAATTAATCGATGCGTCAGCCGATGTAGTTCCATTAGAGGATGAATCTGTTATCGATAAGATAAAAAGAAATGGAACGATTATTCTGGGATATCCGACGCAGTTTTCGAATGCACCATACATGGTAAGAGATTTTATCAAAACGAATGCCTCTTTGTGGAAAGGCAGGAAAATGATATGTGTCGCGACCATGGGAGCATTTAGCGGGGACGGCTCCGGATGTGCAGCAAGACTTCTGAAAAAATATGGAGCAGAGATTCTTAGCGGTGTGCATATTAAAATGCCCGATTCCGTGTGCGACAGTAAGCTGTTGAAAAGGCAGATGGAAGAAAATAAAAAGATCATTGAAAAAGCTGACAGAAAGATTTATGAAGCTGCAAAACGGATAAAACAGGGGGATTATCTGAAAGAGGGACTGACAATTTTCTCACATATAGCAGGACTTTTTGGACAAAGGCTCTGGTTTTATAAAAAGACAGCGGGATATACCGATCAATTAAAAATAAATGAGGATTGTACGGGGTGTGGTATGTGTGCGGAAATTTGTCCCATGAAAAATATAATCATGGAAAAAGGAAAACCCCACCCAGGGGATCAGTGTACCATGTGTTACCGCTGTATCTGTAATTGTCCGAAACAGGCAATCACTCTTTTGGGAAGTAAAGTTATAGAACAGTATAAATTTGAAAACTATATAAATCTTACAAAAATGTAAGATACATCAGGGAAAATGTAAGCTAATGAAATGGCAGAACATTTTCCCTTTTGTTAATATTGGAGTATCGAATAAGAAAAACAGATTTGGGGGAGATTTTATGGAAAAGAAAAATAAGAAGAAAAAACGGACATGGATTTTGATAACCGCAGGTATGGTATTAGCAGGTATTGTTGCCGCCGGCAGCATATCTTCCCATTTTGGAGGATTTGGAACCGGACCGTGTGCAGATACAACGGAATTTGCACAATATGCAGAGCAGGTGGAGGACTTAAAGATACCGGAGAAAACAAAAATTGTGGCACTGGGGGAGGCATCCCATGGAAATGCAGAGTTTCAGCAGTTAAAACTTTCCGTATTTCAAAATCTGGTGGAAAATGCCGGGATAAGAGCATTTGCACTGGAGGGAGACTACGGTGGATGCGAGTATGTGAACCGCTACATTCACGGTGGGGAAGGAACGGCAGAGCAGGCTGCCGCGGCGATTGGCTTTGCAATATACAGAACTGATGAGATGGCAGATCTGATCTCTTATATGCGAAAATACAATGAGACTGCAAAAGATGGAGATGATTTAAGGTTTTATGGGTTTGACATGCAAAGATGGTCCTATAATCTGCAGTATCTGATTGAAGCATGTGAAAAGGCGGGGATAGATGTGACAGAACTGAAGAAACTGGAGGATACAGAAGAACAGCACAGTGAGTATGATGTTGAACAGCAGAGCAGAGTGATCACAGAAATAAAAGAAGAATTACAAAAATCAGATGTAAAGGACATTGTACAGGCGGATCATCTGGCAGATACGCTACTGCAGAATATTTCTCTTGGGAAAGTGATCAATTCTGCCGTAGAAGGAAATGTGCTCAGAGACCAATTGATGGCAGAAAATGTGCTGTGGATCCTTTCTATGGAAGAGCAGAGGGGCAATTCCTGTATTTTTATTTCAGGTCACAATGGGCATATAGAGCGGTTTGGAAATTATGGCGCAGGTACCAGAGTGATGGGGAATATTCTTTCCGATGAACTGGGGGACGGATATTTTGCGATTGGAACGGATTTTTACAAGACGAACTGCAATCTTCCGAAAAATGATGGAAAGCGTATCACGCACACGTTTTATTCCTATGATCCTCTAGCGAAAGCCGCGAAGAAAGCTGGTTATGATATGAGCTGGCTGGATTTTTCAAAGGTTCCGGAAAATTCACAACTGAAAGAGCACATTACAGATCATGTTTCTATGGGATCGTTAGGAGAGGGCTATAGTGCGTTTTTTATGAGCATTTTTCCTCAAAGTTACCGCGTATCACAATCGCCGGAAAAATTGTACGATGGAATGATCTTTGTTACTGATGCGCATCCGATAGAAATTCTGGAAGAGATAAGTGAAAAATAAGACTGTCAAAAATCATTGGTCAGGTACAGGCAATCGACCGTATGGTTGACGAGGATGTGCCGTGTGAGGATGTCTTAGCGCAGATTACCTTGCCGGCGGAACAGAAAAAAGCGGATATCGGAATTGCGATGGGCGGTGTTGGAAGTGATATTGCGTTGGATGCAGCAGATATTGCGCTGGTGGATGATGAAGTAAAAGAACTGCCGCATCTGATTGCATTATCCAGGCGGATGATGATCACGATCAAATGCAATATGAGTTTTTCGATGGGGCTTAACTTTGTGGCGATCGTGCTTGCAATCATCGGAATTTTAAATCCGGTCGTGGGAGCATTGATACATAATGCAGGTTCTGTGCTCGTCATCATCAATTCGGCATTACTGTTACAATGGAAACAAAATAAATAGAAAAATGGATCTCCAGAAAGTGGTTTTTATTTTCTGAGATCTGTTTTTTTGTGAAAAAGCAACAAAAACAAAACATATGTTTGTATTTCGGGACGCTATATGGTATAGTTAAGTAAAGTATTACGAATGAAATAGTATAGGAGGAGAGCATGAAATTTCTTCATATCTCGGATTTGCATATTGGAAAAAGAGTCAATGAGTTTTCCATGATCGAAGATCAGAAATATATTTTACGGCAGATCAAAGAGATCGCATTGGAAAAACAGGTGGATGCGGTTATGATCGCGGGGGATATCTATGATAAGCCGGTTCCGTCTGCGGAGGCGGTACAGTTGTTTGATCAGTTTCTCACGGGACTTGCTGATTGCGGGAAAAAGGTGTTTGCAGTCAGTGGAAATCATGATTCCGCGGAACGTATTGCATTTGGTGCACAGCTTATGAGCAGCCGGGAAGTCTATGTTTCACCGGTTTATGATGGAGAGGTGAGGTGTGTTACATGTCAGGATGCATATGGGGAACTCTGCATCTGGCTGCTGCCGTTTATCCGCCCGGCGGTCGTGCGCCATGCGTGGAGGAAAGTGACAGAGGGGATATCCATTGAAAAAAAAGATGCCGGGACAAAACAGGATCTGGCACAGGAAGATGATGTGGAGACAGTGGAAACATATCAGGATGCCCTGCAGTTTGTCGTATCTCATATGCCGGTGGACGCATCAAAGCGGAATATATTGGTGGCACATCAGTTTGTGACAGGGGCTTCGCGATGTGAGTCGGAGGAAGTTTCGGTGGGTGGATTAGACCAGATCGGGGCGGAAGTGTTTGATGTTTTTGATTACGTTGCATTAGGGCATATTCATAGCCCGCAGCATATCGGAAGGGAGACACTGCGCTATTGCGGAACCCCGCTCAAATATTCTTTTTCCGAGGCGGAACAGAAAAAGTCCGTTGTTGTCCTGGAGATAAAGGAAAAGGGAGATATTTTCATTGAAAAAGTTCCGTTAAAACCGCTTCGTGATCTGAGAAAGATCCGGGGAACATACATGGAACTGATGTCGAAAGATTTCTATGAGGGCACAGAAACAGAAGATTATCTGCAGATTACACTGACCGATGAGGAAGATGTGCCGGATGGAATGGCAAAACTTCGGACGGTATACCCGAATCTGATGCAGCTTGTCTATGATAACAGCAGGACCAGACAGAGCAGGCAGGTTGAGGTGACCGAACATGTGGAGCAAAAATCAGAGATGGAACTGTTTGAAGAATTTTACGAGATACAGAATAATCAGCCGATGAGTGAAGAACAGCAGGATTTTGTCAGAGAACTGATGGAAGAGCTGGTGCATTGACAAGTTCCTGAAAAAATAGTTTGAGAAGCAAATACAGGAAAACTGATGTTTCAGGGAACGAGATATTTGGGATTTGAGAGAAAATAGGAGCGGCAGGAAAGGAACGATTTATGAAACCAGTCAGTCTTACAATAAGTGCATTTGGCCCGTATGCGGGGGAGCAGACCATAGATTTTGAACGGCTTGGATCGCAGGGATTATTTCTGATCACAGGGGATACCGGGGCAGGAAAGACCACGATCTTTGATGCAATCACGTTTGCGCTGTACGGGGAAGCCAGTGGTGATGTGCGCAAAGCGGATATGTTCCGCAGCAAATATGCAAAAGATGACGTGAAAACATTCGTGCGTCTGACATTTGAGTACGCAAATAAACGGTATACAGTAGAGCGTAACCCGGAATATATGCGTCCGAAGGGACGTGGGACGGGAATGACAACGGAAAAGGCAAATGCCACACTAGAATACCCGGATGACAGAGAACCAGTGACAAAAAGCAGAGAGGTCACACGCGCCATCACAGAGCTGATCGGTTTAGACTGCAGACAGTTTACCCAGATAGCAATGATCGCACAGGGGGATTTTCAGAAAGTATTGTTTGCCAATACGGAGGAGAGAGGAAAGATTTTTCGTCAGATATTCGGGACGGATATTTATCGTGTGCTGCAGGACAAACTGAAAGATGCCGTAAAAAAACAATGGAAAGAATATGATGAACTGCGGCGCAGCATCAATCAGTATATGGAGGGAATTGTCTGTGAGAGTGACTCTCTGGATGAAGAAGGGACAAGGATCGCAGAAAAAATAAATCTTTTAAAAAAGGAAAAATTTGACGGCAGGATCGAGGAGGGAATCTCACTTTTAGAAGAACTTTGTAAAGCGGAAGAATCTGCGTTGGAGTGCCTGCAAAAGGAAAAAGAGGCGCTGGATCAGCAAATAAAAAATATGGATGAACTTAGCGGGAAAGTGCGTGAAAATGCAGACAGAAGGCGGTTGTTGGAAGAAAAACAGCAGAAGCTGAAGGACTTAGAAGCGCTTCTGGTGCAGGCAAAAGCGGATATGGACAGGGCAGGAGAAGAAGCGGAATGCTGTGAAAAATTAGGCAGAACGATTGAAGAATATAAACAGAAGCTGGTGTTGTTTGAAAAAATACAGGAAATTGGTCTGTCGCAGGAAAAGAAGCACCAGGATATGGAAGAAAAGGTTCAGAAAAAACGGCAGGATGAACAGAGACGAACAGAATTGGAGGGAAAACTGCAGCAGGAAAAAGAGACCTTAAAATCTTATGAGGGCATTACTGCGGAAATACAACGCATAGAGCATGAAATGCGACTGATCACAGAAAAAATGGATACGCTGAAAAATCAGAGAGACAGGAGCCGTGCGCTGGAGGAGCATATTTCAGATCAAAAGGAAAAACTTGATTTAAAAAAGAAAACAGAAAACAGTCTTTTAGAACAGCAGCAACTGTTAAAAGAAGAACAGGAGCAGAACAAGGATGCGGCAGGACAGGAGATTGCCTATGAGAAGGAAGTAAAAGAAATCCGACAGAAAATACAGGATCTGACAGAGATTGCAGAACAGTTGAACACATCAGAAAGAGAAGTAAAGAGACTTGGTACAGAACTGGAAAACGTACAGAAATCATATGAGGTAAAAAGCAGGGACTTACAGCAGCAAAAAGAAACGTGGGAGCAGCTTTCCGGTGCAGACAGCAGGGGAGAACAGGCAGAGAAAGCAATATTGGAAGTATCAGAGAGGATACGCAGGCTCGAAGAGCTGGAAAACAGGTTAGAGGATTGGGAGAAAGTCAGCAGAGAAAGGGAGAAAACTCAAAAACAGTATCAGAAAGCAGCCGCAGAGCAGAAACAGATCAGTGAACAATACCGGAGGATAGAACAGCAATTCTGGGATGCACAGGCGGGAATGCTGGCGCAGGGATTAAAGGAAGACGAACCCTGTCCGGTCTGTGGAGCCATACATCATCCGACACTGGCAGTCATACCACAGGAAACTCCGGATCGGGAAGTGTTAAAACAGGCAAAAGCGGAGGATGAAAAGGCAAGGGAGTCAGTCAGCAGACTGAGTGAAAAAGCGCATCAGCTCGTGACACAGGAAAATGAGAAAATGTCAGCAGTCCTAAAGGATGCAGGAGAACTGCTTGGTGAGCCTGATGTCAGAATGTCTTTAAATGAAATAAAGACGGAGACAAAAAGGCAAAAGAGTGCTGATGAGGCGAGAAGGGAAGAATATAAAGATCAGAAAGAAAAAGCGAAAAAGGATCTGGATGTCAAGCATGTATTAGAAGAACAGATGCAGTCTGCGCAGGATGAACTGGTTATGTTAAACGAACAGAACATTAATCTTGGACAGATGCTTGCCACGGCGACAGAACGGTGCACACAGCAGAAACAGCAGTGGAAGAAAAACGTTGCAGACTGTGGAACTGGCATAGAGCAGACAGAGGATCAAAAAACTGTTTTTGCACAGCTTATGCAGATTGAAAACGAACGGAACACGCAGTTTTTACAGGCAAAAAATAACAGGAAACGTGCAGAGCAGATCAAAGATGAATTAAAAGAAAGCGAAGAAACAATACAAAAGATAAGAGGAACAATCAGCAGTATTCAGGAAGAAATTGCAAAATTGACCGGAAACAGGGAAACTGCCGAAAAGCAGATCAATGACGATATAAAATCTGCATGTAATTTAATTACGGGTGCTCTGATTGCAAGTAATATAATTACAAGTAATATAATTACATGTAATCAGAGCACTTTAACTGGAGATACAGATGTCAATACATTACAGACCATAAAAAACGCTGATGGGAGTCAGGTTTTGTCAATAGAAGATTTTGATGCAAAACCATACCATGTACAGTCTGTGATTACTATGCTGCAAAGAGCAGCCGATGAGAAAAAAGCGGAACTTTCCAAAAAACAGGAAGACGAACGAAAAAAGACTGCCTTAGAAAAAAAGATTCCGCTCGATGAAACAGAAATAAAAACACTTGCCGACCAGATCAATGTGGCAGAACAGGAGCTGGTACGTCTGCAGACAGAGTACGCAAATGAAGAAAAGAGTCTCAATGAGCTGAAAGAGCAGGTAAAGGATGTAACAAAAGAGGGGGTACAGACACAGATAAACGAGTTTACCCTGAAAAAAAGAAATTTAGAAGAGAACAGAGAAAAGACAAGAGAAGCGTATCATAATTACGAAAAAAACAGAGAGACGGAAAAGGGCGTCATTCAGATGCTGCTTCGTCAGATTGAGGAAACAGAGAAAGCAATATCGTTTCCGGAAGAAGAGATCGAAAAACAGGCGGGAGAACTGCGTGCAAAAAGAAATGAGATGGAAGAAAACAGGGCTTCAAAATATACATCTTATTGTACTAATAGGGAAATCTGTAAAAATGTCAGCAAAAAACAAAAAGAGATCGCACAGACCGAACAAAAGTATGTCTGGATGAAATCTCTTTCCGATACGGCAAGTGGAATGTTAAACGGTAAGGCAAAGATTGAACTGGAAACTTATGTGCAGATGGCTTATTTTGACAGGATACTGATCCGAGCAAACCGGAGGATGCTTACGATGAGCAGCGGGCAGTATGAATTAAAACGTGAGGAAGAGACAGGAAGCCGCAAGGAAAAAGCAGGATTGGAACTTTGTGTGATTGATCATTATAACGGGACAAAGCGCAGTGTAAAGACGCTTTCCGGTGGGGAGTCTTTCCAGGCATCATTGTCACTTGCGCTTGGACTGTCGGATGAGATACAGTCTTATGCGGGTGGAATCCGTATGGATTCCATGTTTGTGGACGAGGGATTTGGATCACTCGATGAGGATGCCTTAGAACAGGCGTTAAAAGCATTGCTGCAGCTCACCGAGGGAAATCGTCTGGTAGGAATTATTTCACATGTATCTGAATTAAAAGACCAGATCGACAAAAAAATAATTGTGACAAAGCAGCGGACGCCGGAGGGTGTCAGCAGTGTTGCAAGAGTGGAATAAAAAGAAACGCAATTTGGGGTAAACAGGTGTTACGGCTTTCGTCGATGCCGATATTAAGATCCAAAGTTATTGACTGCGACACTTCAATGTGCTAATATACTAAAATATAGATAAAATCATGAATCAGAGAATCATAACAGTAAAGTAACGATAAAAGTTGCGGAAAAGAGGAGAAGATGAGCGAAAAGAAAATACCGTATAAAATTTATCTGGAAGAGAATGAGATGCCGACACAATGGTACAATGTGCGCGCTGATATGAAGAACAAACCAGCACCGCTTTTGAACCCGGCAACTCTAAAACCGATGACCGCGGAGGAACTGGGGCATGTATTCTGTGATGAACTGGTAAAACAGGAACTCGATGATACCAACCCATACATCGATATTCCACAGGAGATCCGTGATTTTTACCGCATGTACCGTCCGTCACCACTGGTGAGAGCATATTGTCTGGAAAAAAAACTGGGGACTCCGGCAAAGATCTACTATAAATTTGAGGGAAACAATACAAGTGGAAGCCATAAATTAAACTCTGCGATTGCACAGGCATATTATGCAAAGAAGCAGGGATTAAAAGGTGTGACAACAGAGACAGGTGCTGGACAGTGGGGAACTGCACTTTCTATGGCGTGTGCTTATTTTGATCTTGACTGTAAAGTCTATATGGTAAAAGTTTCCTATGAACAGAAACCATTCCGCCGTGAGGTAATGCGCACATATGGAGCAAGTGTAACCCCGTCACCGTCTGAGACAACAGAAGTCGGCAGAAAGATTTTAGCAGAGCATCCGGGTACAACAGGAAGTCTTGGCTGTGCAATCTCCGAGGCAGTAGAAGCTGCAACGACGAGAGAAGGATATCGTTATGTATTGGGAAGTGTGTTAAATCAGGTATTGTTACATCAGTCAGTCATTGGACTTGAGACAAAAGCTGCTCTGGAAAAGTATGATATTACGCCGGATATCATTATCGGATGTGCAGGCGGCGGTTCCAATCTTGGGGGTCTGATCTCTCCGTTTATGGGAGAAAAGCTGCGTGGTGAAAAAGACTATCAATTTATCGCAGTCGAACCGGCATCCTGTCCGAGTCTTACGAGAGGCCGCTATGCATATGATTTCTGTGATACCGGAAGGGTCTGTCCGTTAGCAAAGATGTATACACTTGGCAGCGGATTTATTCCATCTGCAAACCATGCCGGAGGACTTCGCTATCACGGCATGAGTTCAACTCTGTCACAGCTTTATGATGACGGACTGATGGAGGCAAGGAGTGTAGAGCAGACTTCTGTATTTGAAGCAGCAGAGCAGTTTGCAAGAATAGAGGGAATCCTTCCGGCACCGGAGAGTTCTCATGCGATTCGTGTTGCCATTGACGAGGCGTTGAAATGTAAAGAAACCGGAGAAGAAAAGACTATCGTTTTTGGACTTACCGGAACCGGCTATTTTGATATGGTTGCATATGAGAAGTTTAACAATGGAGAGATGACAGACTATATTCCGACCGATGAAGAGCTTGCAGTGGGATTTGCAGGGCTGCCGAAGGTGGAGTAAAAATAGCAGAAACATGGGCTAGTGTACTGGTATATGGATATTTGCTGCCGGTACTGATATTACCAAATCTGCTTGGAATGGACGGAGTCTGGCTGTCGATCACAACGGGCGAGATACTCAGTATGATCATGAGTATTTACTATTTTATGAAATATAGAAAAATCTGGAGTGAGAAGTAAGAAAGATTTCATTGATGAATCAAATCAGGAAAAAGTTTTTTCCTGTGCAAAGTAAGAAAAAGATAAATTGACACACAAAAATAGATGTACTATCATCTGGTTAGATGCAGGTACATCTATTTTTTGTATGCTAATTGGAAAGTCATAAGTTAGATTTTAATTTTCAGAGTTGGTTAGGAGTGGAGATCGCAATGGACGAGTCAGGAAGAAAAATCACAAAGATCGCGCGTGAAGCGGGCAAGTTTACATTAAAGATGATGAAAGAGGAAGGAATCGGAACGGCAGAATTTGATTTTATCCATTTCATCCGGCACAATCCCGGCGTCACACAGGCGAAAGTCAGAGAGCAGTTAAAGATTGATAAAGGGGCTGCTGCAAGGCGTGCGGCTAATTTAGAGAGCAAAGGATATCTTTACCGGAAACCGAACCCGGAGGATGGAAGAAGCCAGCTTTTGTATGCGACAGAGAAAGCGGAACAGTTAAAAAATTCAAAGGCGTCCATTGAGAGCGTGTTTTATGAGTGGCTTTTAGCGGAGCTGCCCAAGGAGGAAAAAGCGGCATTTCTTGAGACGTTAGATAAACTTTACTGGCGGTCGAAGGAACAGCGGCGGGCAGAGTTTTGCGATGTGTCAAAACTCGTGCAGTCCGGTTCAGACGACAGGATGGAAATGGATGGTGAGTCAGATGAGTGATAAGTACGACAGAAAAAATGCTGGAAGTGAAAAACAAAAATTTGAGGCAGACCATGTGATTTCCTATTTTAAAATGGAGTGGAAAGTTCTTCTTGCGGTGACAGTCTCCGGGTTGATTTACAATTTAGGACTCCTTGCCGGACCATGGTTTGAGGGAAAAATGGCGGGCTGTCTGGTGGATATCCTTGGCGGCAGGGCAGGATTTCCTGATATGGGAAAACTGGTCGCAGCCTATGTGATCGCAATCGCAGTGGTGCAGAGTTCCAGATATATCAAGCGTTTTTATGTGAGACGTTTTGCAAACAATGTCAACCGGCGCATGAAACATGTTCTGTATGACAGCCTTGTGCATAAAAGCCGGGCAGAACTGGAAGAGGAAGGCACCGGAAATGTCATGACAAAAGCGATTCTGGATGTGGATGACTGTGCGGAGGGCATGCGGAAATTTACCACGGAGATATTTGATACAGGGGTAGCTTTGCTTGCATATGCCGGAATGCTTCTCTTTTATGACTGGAGACTTGCGCTTTTAAGCATGCTGTTCCCGCCGGTTTCGTATTTTCTGGCAGAGAAGATGAAAGGAATTGTGCAGAGAACCGGGGCAGCCTATAAGGAGCAGTCCGGGATCTTAAGTGCCGCCACCTTAGACCGGGCATCCAATGCGGTCACCTATCGTGTTTATGGATGCGAGCAGGAGCGAAAAGATGCGTATGAGAAAAATCTTTCAGCTTACGAAAAATCTGCGGTGCGGGCGAATATATGGAGCGCGGCATTTCCGCCGATCTACCGTGTCATCTCGATGGCGGGTGTCATTTTCATTTTATATTTTGGAGGTAAAAACGTGCTTGGAAGTGGCTGGAGAGTCTGGGATGTTGCGGCATTTACCACATTTCTTACCTGTTTTACCAAACTTTCGGTAAAATCATCGAGTGCGGCAAAACTTTTTAACGCAGTTCACAAGGCACAGGTTTCCTGGAAGAGGATCAAACCCCTCATGAAATGTGTGGAACATGAAAGTGAAAGCAGAGTGCAAAAACAGGCAGAGCTTACGGTTTCCCATTTGAGTTTTGCATATCCGGGCGGGACAGATATTTATGAGGATATCACATTTTCTGCAAAACCGGGACAGATCATTGGTGTTACCGGTGCCGTTGCGTCCGGCAAGTCCACGTTTGGAAAGACATTTCTGTGCGAATATCCTTATCAGGGAAGTATCCGTTTTGCAGGCAGAGAGTTAAACGAGATGGGAAATAGTGTGTTAACCGGAACCATTGGTTATTTAGGACACGACCCGGAATTATTTGATGACAGTATAAAAAACAATATTCTGATGGGAGAAAATGAGGATACAGAAACTTATTTGAAAGCAGTATGTTTTGATAGAGAAGTTGCAGAGATGGAACAGGGACCTGACACGGTTGTGGGAAGTGGAGGAGTCAGACTTTCCGGTGGTCAGGCAAAGCGTCTTGCACTTGCGAGAACTTTGTGCCATAAAAGACCGGTGCTGATCTTAGATGATCCTTTCTCCGCACTTGACCGGAATACGGAACAGGAAGTATATACCAATTTAAAGGCGATGACGTCAGACAGCATCGTGATCCTGTTATCCCACAGACTCTATCTTTTCCCGGAAATGGATCAGGTGATCTGGATGGAGCATGGGCATGCGGCGGTCGGCACACATGAGGAGATCATGGAAAAATACCCGGAATATGCAAGACTTTATGAGGAGCAGACGAAGGGAAGTACGGCGGAGAAAGTAAATGCAGGAAAATGTGCTGAAACAGAACAAGGCAGAAAAGAAAGGGGGCGTGCAGAATAATGCATAGCGGGACGTGCAGCAAATTGAACAGCGGGACGCATAGCAGTAAAAATGTAGGCAGTGTCATGTGGCGGACGATAAAAAAACAGAAGTGGCTTTCCGCCGGGATCGTGTGTGCAGTGGCCGGTGCAATCCTGACAGCGCTTCTTCCACCGCTCATTCTTGGAACTATTATAGATACCATGACGACGGGAAATGTGGTATCATTTTATCTGATCTTTGCATATTTTGGATTTACACTGCTCATGGGGGCACTGGAAAGTTCAAGGGAAGGACTGCTGATTGTGTTCGGGCAGAAAATCACGCACGCACTGCGAAGCAGCCTGATGGATAAATATACGGATCTGACGGCAGATGCACTGACACATCAGGAGCCGGGGTCAGTGGTTTCCCGGTTCGTCGGGGATGTTGATACGGTGGAAAACCTGTTTACATCAGGCATTATCAGCATGTTTTCCGATGCATGCAAGATCGTCAGTATTCTTGCCGTCATCTGGTTTCGGAACAAGGGGCTTGCCATTGTGCTTTTGGTGTTGCTGCCGTTTCTGTTCTGGTTTACGCGCATCGTGCAGAAAAATATGCTGACCGCGCAGATCGAAAACCGCCGTGCTGTCAGCCGTGCCCTGGGCCATGTTCCGCAGACGCTTCACAACATCAGAACGATCCGGAGTCTCGGCAAAGAAAACTATATGGCAGAGCGTTATGATACCTGCATCGGCGAGAGCTACCGGGCGATGGAGCAGACAAATTTTTATGATGCAGTCTATTCACCAGTCATTCTGATCCTGAATGCGGTGGTTGTGGCGGTTGTCATGCTTTTTTCGGCTTCCGGCAATGCGAATGTATTAAGTCTGTTTGGAATGTCGGCTGGTACGGCGGTCGCTGTCATGAACTATATTTCGCAGATCTTTTCCCCGGTGGAGAGCCTTGGAATGGAGATCCAGACCATACAGTCTGCTGTGGCGGGCGTGCACAGGATCAATGAATTTTTCAGTCTGGAAGAATTACCGGAAAAGACTGATTACAGAAAAGAGAGTACACAAAAGAAAGATAACGTATTTGTGGAATTTCAGAATGTGACATTTGCCTACGAAGAACAAAATGTGCTAAATGGTCTCAGTTTTCAGGTAAAAGAAGGAGAACAGGTTACACTTTCCGGTCGCACCGGCGCAGGCAAAAGTACGATATTCAAGCTGCTGCTGGGACTTTATGAGCCAAAGGAGGGCAGCGTGCTGATACAGGGAGTTCCGGCACAAGATATCCCGGATGCAGAGAAACGGCATCTTTTTGGCTATGTGGAGCAGGCTTTTCATATGGTTCCGGGAACGGTAAAAGAGCAGATCACGCTGTACGATCCGTCGATCACTATGGAGGATGTCCGTGCGGCGGCACAGATGACAGGGCTTTCGGATACGATCATGAGTCTGGAAAACGGGTACGATACGCCATGTTCCGATGAAATCTTTTCACAGGGACAGTGGCAGCTATTGTCGATCGCCCGTGCAGCGGCGGCAAAGCCGAAACTGCTCCTTTTAGATGAGATCACGGCAAACCTGGATGCACAGACCGAAAAAGAAGTTTTGCAGGCATTAAAGCGGGTAAGTGAGAATCGGACGGTGATCTCCATCTCGCACAGGGTGAATGCGACGACCGGCAGGGTGATTCAAATCTGAAAACGTAGTTTGTTCCCGCAGACCGGCTGCTCACAAAGGATTTCTGGAAGCGCTTGCATTAAAAATCCCTGTCATGGTGGTATACTGCATTGTCAATCTGGATGAGATCGTGAAGATACCGGCGGTTTATCTGCATTATAAAAAGTATATCTGGGTGAGAAATATCACAAGGGAGGAAGATTAAGAGAGAAAAATCCAGTCTTGACATTTTGGAAAAATGCTATATAATTACTTCAAAAATGAACAATACAAAAAAGAAGTAAATGGAGGCGGATCATGATAAATATGAGTATTGAATTTGCCCACAAAATGTCACTGGCGTACAGTGCAACCTGCAAGACACTCTGCAGGGAACTGAAACTGCCACAGACTGCGTTTGATATACTGATGTTTCTGGCAAATAACCCGGATTATAAAACGGCGAGTGATATTGTGGAAGTACGGAAAATAAAGGCGAACCTTGTCTCTGTCAATGTTGAGAAGTTGGTGCGGGATGGATACCTTGAGAGGAAAGCAGTGGAGGGTGATCGGAGAAAAGTCGAGCTGATCTGCACGAAAAAAGCAGAGCCTGTGATCGAAAACGGGAAAAAACTGCAGCAGGATTTTGTGGAACAGATACTGTCTGGCGTGGATGAGGAGAAACGGAAAAAGATGGCAGAGATCCTCAACCAGATGGAAAAGAATCTGGATGAAATGCTGAAAGGGGAGCACTGACATGAACATGTTACTTACAATAATCGTTACTTTTTTTGCAGGTATGGGGGCAGGGCTTGGAACCGGTTTTGCGGGAATGAGCGCCGCGGCGGTCATCAGTCCAATGCTGATCACATTTCTAGGGATGGATCCGTATATGGCGGTGGGAATCGCATTATCCTCGGACGTTCTTGCAAGTGCGGTGTCGGCGTATACATACGGAAAAAATAAAAATCTCGATATCCGAAACGGTATCATCATGATGGTGAGCGTACTTTTATTTACCGTTTTTGGAAGCTATGTGTCAAGTCTGGTCCCATCTGCGGCCATGGGGAACTTTTCAGTCTTTATGACATTCCTTTTAGGAATTAAATTTATCGTGCGCCCGGTCATGACCACAAAAGAGGCGATGCAGGGAGTGTCGGCGGAGAAGCGGGCAGTGCAGTCTGTTATATGCGGTGTCCTCATAGGATTTATCTGTGGTTTTGTCGGTGCGGGCGGCGGCATGATGATGCTTCTGATCCTGACCTCTGTGCTTGGATATGAATTAAAGACAGCCGTTGGAACGAGTGTGTTTATCATGACCTTTACGGCACTTACCGGAGCGGCTTCGCACTTTGCAATCGGTGGTGCACCGGACTGGACCGTATTGATTTTGTGTGTTGTATTTACCCTGATCTGGGCGAGAATCGCGGCTGTTTTTGCCAACAAAGCAACGCCGAAGACCTTAAACCGTGCAACGGGTGTGATACTGGTTATTTTAGGACTTGTGGTAATGCTTTTTTAGTACGGCAAACGGATATTCCGCAGGAACGCGCGAGGAATATTCAGGACAGGCGCTCAAAAAGAATATTGCCCGTGACAAAGTTGTAAGCGCCTCTAAGGTATATTTCAATCCAGACAGATTATCGTCACAAGAGTGCATGAACTTTCGGAACGTCACGGTGTGAAAATGCAGCAGATCGCGCTTGCATGGCACTGGGCAAAAGGTGTTGCATCACCGATAGCTGGTGCGATCGACCATAATCCGGCGGAGGGTGTGATGCTTTTGGATGAGAAGAAATGATGATGTATAGGATTTTGTTTAGTTTCACATATAAAAAAGCAAAAAAATATCTACATACTGTACAAAAATATCAAGAAAATATTAATAAAATCTAAAAAATGTTAAGAATGTGCTAACAATGCAAAAATAATACGGTTTTCTTTGTACAAGATTCTGCCTATAATTAAATCATAAAGTTGCAGCGGCAAAGAGGGGCAGCGCAGCAAACAAATTAACCAATTACAGGAGGGTTTCTTATGAAGAAAAAAGTTTTATCCGCAATCGTATGTGCAGCAATGGTATTTTCCATGACAGCGTGTGGCTTACAGTCACCAAATACAGGTGGAAACAGCGGCGGAACAACAAATGCAGCATCAACATCTAATGCGTCCGCAACATCAGATGCAGCAGAAGCAGAAACAACAACTGAGGCAGCATCCTCAGGGGACAGCGCAACAGAACCGGTCGGACCGGCGGTCACACTGGTTTATGCAGAGGTTAACCCGTTAGAGGGAACCATCGTTGGACAGACAGCAACCGCTTTCAAAGACAAAGTCGAAGAGCTTTCCGGCGGAAGCATCACGATCGATATTCAGGCAAACGGTGTATTAGGAGCTGAGTCAGATGTCTTAGATACCATGCTTGGCGGCGGCGGTACGATCGATATGGCACGTATCTCTGCATTCGCACTGACAAGCTACGGCGGAGAAAAATCCAGTCTTTTATCTGTACCGTTCACATTCGTAAACAGAGATCATTTCTGGAATTTCGCTACATCAGATCTGGCACAGGAATTTTTACTTGAGCCGCATGAGAATGGAAGCGGTATCCGCGGACTGTTCTACGGAGAGGAAGGTTTCCGTCATTTCTTTACCGTAAAACCGGTTTCCGGAATGGAAGATCTTGCAGGCATGAAGATCCGTGTATCAAATGACCCGATCATGACGGGCATGGTTGAGGCACTTGGAGCAAACCCGACCGTTGTTGCTATGGGTGAGTTATACTCCGCATTACAGACAGGTGTTGTTGATGCAGCAGAGCAGCCGATCGCAAACTATCAGGCAAATGCATTCCCGGAAGTTGCAAACAACCTGATCTTAGATGGACATACATTAGGAGCAATTCAGGTAGTTATCACAGATGAGGCATGGGATAAATTAACACCGGAACAGCAGGATGTATTAACAGAAGCTGGTGAGTACGCTTCCCAGTACAACCGCAAGATCTCTGAGGAGACAGAAAACAAGATCTTAGACGAGTTAAAAGCAGATGGATGCAACGTTGTTGAAGTAGAGGATATCACACCATGGCAGGATGCATGTAAAGATGTGATCGAAGAGGCAACAAAAGATAACAAAGAGTTATATCAGCAGATTCTTGATATGGCAAACTAAAAGACTGATGTATCAAAGGAGCACAGAGAGAATACCTGCTCTCTGTGCTCCTTTTCTAAAGATGGCTATTTTTAAAGGAGGAAGATGAGTTTATGCCAAAATTTTTTCAGACCGTTGATAAAATAAAACCGGCATATGACATTACATATAAGATCGTTTTATTCATATGTAAATTATTGCTGACGGCAGATCTTGTGATCACAAGCGTCTGCGTTGTCGGAAGATACGTTCCGTTTGTGCCGGATCCGGCATGGAGCGAGGAAGTCGTTCTGACACTGATGTCCTACATGGCAGTATTGTCCGCAGCACTTGCAATCAGAAGAAATGCACATATCCGTATGACGGCATTTGACCAGTATCTGCCAAAATCCGTGATCCGTGTACTGGATATTTTAGCGGATGTGGCAGTATTAATCCTTGGTGTGGTAATGATTACAGTAGGATTTTCCTATGCAGTCCAGATCGGTGCAAAAGGAAATTATGTAAGTATGCCAAGTGTTTCAAAATTCTGGATGTATTTCCCAATCCCACTTGCAGGAATTGCAATGGTGGTATTTGAGATTGAAGCAGTTTATAACCATATCAAAGGAATTTTTGTAAAGGAGGAAAAATAATGAGCGCACAAGGAATTGCAATCGCAGTATTGCTGATCAGCTTTTTAGTAATGATACTCCTTAGATTTCCGATTGCATATGCAGTTGCATTGTCATCATTACTTTGTTTACTGACACAGGGATTGCCGCTTACCACGATCTGTCAGCAGATGGTAAAAGGAATCAGTTCTTTCAGTCTGATGGCAGTGCCGTTCTTTATCACGATGGGTGTACTGATGGGCACCGGTGGTATCTCAGAAAAACTGATTGCACTTGCCAATGCCTGCGTCGGATGGATGACCGGTGGTATGGCAATGGTAAATATCGTAGCATCTTATTTTTTCGGTGGAATTTCCGGTTCTGCATCTGCTGATACTGCTTCTATCGGAAGTATCATGATCCCAATGATGGTAGATCAGGGATATGATGATGATTTTTCTACCGCAGTTACCATTACTTCTTCCTGTGAGGGACTTTTGGTTCCGCCAAGCCACAACATGGTTATCTATGCAATGTCAGCAGGTGGTATTTCCGTAGGAAGTTTATTCCTTGCAGGATATCTACCGGGTGCTTTACTTGCAGTTTCCCTGATGGTAGGTTCTTACATTATCTCAAAGAAGAAACATTATCCAAAGGGAGATAAGTTCAGCTTTAAGGGATTATTGAAGCAGATTGGTATTTCTATCTGGGCACTTGCAGCGGTTGTTATCGTAGTTATCGGTGTAGTTGCCGGATGGTTCACCGCAACAGAGTCCGCAGCAATCGCTGTATTTTACAGCCTGATTGTCAGTGTATATATTTACAAAGGACTTGACTGGAAAGGTGTATGGAAATGTTTAGAACAGTGTATCGATACCTTATCGATCGTATTGATCCTGATTTCTACTTCGAGTATTTTCGGTTACTGCCTTACCACATTACATGTACCGGATATGGTAGCAAATGCGATCGTAGGATTTTCAACAAACCCGATCGTGATTGCACTTTTAATTGACTTGATTCTTCTGTTCCTTGGCTGTATCATGGATATGGCACCGATTATCCTGATCGCAACACCGATCTTACTTCCGATCGCAACATCAATCGGCATTGATCCGGTACAGTTCGGTATCATCATGGTATTAAACTGTGGTATCGGTCTTTTGACACCACCGGTTGGATCCGTATTATTTATCGGTTCCGCAGTCAGCGGTGTAAAAATGGAACGTGTCGTAAAGGCAACACTTCCATTCTATATCTGTATGATCATTGTATTAATGTTACTTACATTCATTCCGGAAGTAAGCCTTCTGTTACCGAGAGTATTTGGCGGCTACGGCGGATGATTTTAGAATTACGGGAGGAAATGGCATGACATATCAATTTAAGAGCGAAGTGACCGCAGGAGATTTCTGGAAACTGACAATGAGCCGGACATATCGTTCGGTGGCGGGAGTCTGCAACATGGTCTTTACGGTGGCGATGATTTTATTTACAGCAAAATTTTTCCGTACCTCAGGGGATCTGATGCAGATGCTGATGCTCTTTGGATGTCTGCTGTTTCCGGTGATCCAGCCGATCGCGATCTATCTGAAAGCCAAAGGGCAGGCAAAAACGATGCCGAAAGATGTAGAACTTTCCTTTGACGATGCGGGACTCCATGTGACTGTGGGGAAAGAAAAGGAAAGCATTGGATGGAAAAAGCTGCGGGTGGCAAACGAGCCTGGCATGATGATCGTTTTTTCCGATGCAAGACATGGATATATGCTTACAAACCGTATTTTGGGAGCACAGAAAGAACCATTTTTTGCATTTGCAAAAGAAAGGATCGCAGAGACGAATTAGTGTATGCGGGTTGGCAGATCAGACAGCTAAATGGAGCAAGAAGCAGGATGGGACAAACAGCTTGAAGAAAAGGATAAAAAAGTGGTGGCAGGAGCTTACCATTCAAAAGAAAATAGCAGTGTTTACCGGGATGGTCTGTGTGGCCATCCTGCTTTCCGTTGTTTTTAATGTCTGGGTTGTCCGGTTTTCACTGACCGATTTTAATGGTATTTTGCAGGACAATGCAAAGTGCAGTGAACTGATCCAGGCATTAGAGCAGGAGAGCACACTGTTTGAAAGCTATATGAGAAATCCGGATACGGAGAAAAAAGAAGCGTTAGAGCGTTCCATGAAACGTACAAAACATGCGGTTTATGATCTGCCATTCCAGTATCGCAGGATCGGGGAACTCCGCTATGCAAAAACATGGTCGATCCGCAGCAGCTATGAAGTTTACTGCACTAAAAGAGATGCAATCCTGTCCATGGAAGATAATGTGACAGATTATGTCAGCAGGCTGTATGAAGTTTATGACATGCAGGACTACTTAAAGGATTATGCCGGAACACTTATGAATTATACGATCGAGGAGGGAGATGTTTCGTACCAGAAAAAAGTTCCGACACTGATCAGTGTTCCGCTGGTGGTAATTTTTGCAGGAATCCTGCTTCTTTTTGGAATTGCAGAGATGGCGGCACTGATGAAAGAAACGATCATGGCACCGATTTTTAAACTGGTACATGCATCACAGAAAATTGCTGCAAATGATTTCTTTATCAGGGATGTTGAGGTGGACAACAAGGATGAGCTTGGTGAACTGGTCCGGGCGTTCAATAAAATGAAATACGCCACAGGAGAGTACATTCAGGCACTGGAGGAAAAAAGAAAGACCTTAGATCTTTTGCATGAGGAGGAGCTTGAAAAGTTAGAGACGGAAAAGCGTCTGGAGATGACAAAGCTTGAACTTCTAAAAAGCCAGATCAATCCGCATTTTCTGTTCAATACCTTAAATGTCATCGGTGGAATGGCAAGCCTTGAGGAAGCGGAAACTACTGAAAAAATGATCCGTGCACTGTCGGCACTTTTCCGCTATAACCTGAAAAATCAGGACACGGAGGTGTGCCTGTCACAGGAATTAAAAATTATGGAAGATTATATGTATCTGCAGCAGATGCGTTTCGGAGACAGAATCACATACCGAAAGGATTGCAGCGTGGATGCAGATAAAGTCATTGTTCCGGCATTTACATTTCAGCCGCTGGTGGAAAATGCCATCATTCATGGACTTTCGAAAAAAGAAGAAGGTGGGACTGTCCGGGTACATATCTGGCAGAAAGATGGATTTACGTTAATTACCATTGGGGATAACGGGCTTGGAATGGACGAAGCAGCACTTATGCATCTGCGGGGAGAACTGGAAAAAGAAGATGGAAAGACAGGCATTGGCCTTGGCAATATTTTCCGGCGGATCCGTGCAATGTATCAGGATGGAAATGTAGAAATCTACAGTAAAAAAGATGTGGGGACTGTGGTAAAAATACAGATCAGACATAAGGAAGTGGGGGAGCATGATGTACCGTGTGTTGGTGGCGGACGATGAGCCGATAGAGAGAATGATTGTGGGGAGAACGATAAAAAAATATTTTTCCGGACAGTTAGAAGTTGTGGAAGCCGTAAACGGCAGGGAGGCGGTAAAGTTTTTTACAGAAAAAGATTGTAAGATCGCGCTGCTTGACATTGAGATGCCGGGTGTGAATGGTTTGGAGGCAGCGGAGCAGATCCGGGAGGAAGACAGGGATTGCAGCATTATTTTTCTGACTGCATTTGATGAATTCAGTTATGCAAAACGTGCGATCTCCGTACATGCACTGGATTATCTGCTGAAACCAGGGACTGAGGAAGAACTGGTGGCGGTGCTTGAGGAAGCCATACGGCTGCTTGAGGAAAAGGCAGATGGATCGCAGAAAAATGTCCGGGAAAAGCCTGTGGATATGCAGGAAAAAAAGAAGGATGCAGAACTGGAAAATGGCAATGTCAGGATGAGCGCTGTGGCAGAAAATATCAGACAGTATATTGACATGCACTATAAAGAAGATATTTCTTTACAGAGTGTAGCAGAGGAGATGAATTATTCAGACGCATATTTCTGCAAAATATTCAAACAGTGTTTTGATAAAAGTTTCATTGGATATCTGACTGAGTACCGGCTGGAACGGGCAAAGCAGCTGCTTGCTGATGTCCGTATCAATGTAAAAGATATCAGCGTAAATGTGGGATACCGGGATTCAAATTATTTTGCAAAAGTATTTAAGCGTGCCATGGGAAGTACTCCTACGGAATACCGCATGGAGATTTTAAAACAGATGAACACAGGGAACACTGCCGGAGGATTGGGATAAATGAAAAAAAGACGAATCTTGATTTTGTTTGCGGCAGTGGTTTTGAGCGCTGGATTTTTTCTGTATCACAGGCTGCGCAGCGTGAGAGCTCCCGAATTTGTCCTGTCCTATGCGGAGAACCAGACGGAGGATTATCCGACAACACTTGGGGCAAAAAAGTTTGCCGAGCTGGTGGAGAGGGAGAGCAGCGGAAGAATAAAGATTTTAGTTCAGGCAGAGGGGGAACTTGGTGCAGAGAGCGGTGTGATCGCACAGATGCAGTATGGAGGCATTGATTTTGCAAGGGTTTCCCTGTCGCAGTTAGCAGAGTACATACCGGAATTAAACGTTTTGCAGATGCCATATCTGTATTCTGATTCGGATCATATGTGGAAAGTGTTAGATGGCAGGATCGGTAGTGACTTTTTGGAGAAAGTGAGTAAAAGCGAACTGATTGGCCTTTCCTGGTATGATGCGGGAGCAAGAAATTTTTATAATTCTAAAAAGCCGATCACCTGTCTTGAGGATATGGCAGGTATGCGTATCCGTGTGCAGGAATCGGAGGTGATGGTCGATATGGTGGAGGCACTTGGCGCGACGGCACTGCCGATTCCCTATGCGGATGTTTATTCCGCATTAGAGCGCGGAACGGTGGACGGGGCGGAGAATAACTGGCCTTCTTATGAAGCGATGAATCATTATGAGGTGGCGAAATATTATACAGTTGATGAACACAACCGGATACCGGAGATGCAGATCTGTTCGAAACATACATGGAACAAGCTTTCGGAAGATGACCGTCAGATGATCTTAGAGTGCGCAAAAGAATCTGCGCTGTATGAGAGAAAGTTGTGGAAAGAACGTGAGGCGGATTCTAAGGAGATCGCTTTGAAACAGGGTGTGGAAGTGGTAGAACTTTCTGCGGCAGAAAAAAAGCGTTTTCAGGAGGCGGTCATGGGCGTGTATGAAAAGTATTGCGCGGACTACATGGACGTGATCGAACAGATTATCGAAGAAAATAATGAGTGAGGAGAAACAGATGGATTTTTTACAGGATAAAATAAAAAAGAAACAGTTTTTATGCAACTACAGCGTTTTTTTGCTGAATGGTATGCTGGCACTTTCGATTGGATCGCTGCTTCCTTTTATCAGGGATGCAAGAGGACTAGATTATGCATTTTGCGGATTGATCGTAAGTCTGCATTCTGTGGGAAATCTGTTTTCTAGTTTTACCGCAGGATTGCTGCCGGTCGCGATTGGAAGAAAAAAGAGTATTTTGTTTTTTAATCTGTTTTTTGCACTTTCGTATGTGCTGATCATTTTCGGAAATCACAACTGGTGCATTGCAATGGCATTTTTCCTGACAGGTGTTGCGAGAGGAGCAACGAGTAATTTCTGTAACACGGCAATCAACAGTTTAGCACCGGGAAAAGCATGGACGATCAATGGACTGCATGCGATGTTCTCTGTCGGGGCATTTTTATTCCCGATTCTTCTGACACTGTTTACGGCAACAGGGGAATCCGGCTGGATCACAGCGTGTTATTTTATGCTTGCGATGGGAATTTTAAGCTGGATTTTATACGCAATGATCCCAATGGAAAATGACCGGGTGGAAAAAGAGAAAAAAGGCGGTAGTTTCGGATTCTTCTCAGAACCGCTGTTTTATCTGTGCGTTGCAACATTATTTTTCTATCTCTGCGCGGAGCAGGGTGTCATCGGATGGATGATCACATATTTTAAGGATACAGGATTTCTGCCGGCATCCCTATCCCAGATGACGGCGAGTGTACTCTGGGTGATGATTTTAGCAGGACGTCTGACGACAGCCTGGCTGTCCACCAGAATGCAAAAAGAAAAACTGCTGCCGATCATGGGTGCAGGACTTGTATGCTTTTTCTTTTTACTGTTATTCAGCCGCAGTACCGTATGGATCGTGATCGGTATCATGGGTTTCGGTTACAGCATGGCGGGAATTTATCCGACGACGGTTTCCTTTGCAGGAAATCTCATTGAAAAATATCCGATCGCGTGGAGTTTTATTTTAACAATTGCAAGTATCGGTTCGATCGTAATGCCGTCGATCATTGGGAAGATCGCAGAGACAGCAGGTATCTTTTATGGAATGGGATCGATCGTGGTCGTTGTGTTTATCGATATGGTCTGTATTTTAGCGCTGGTGCGTTATCTGAAAAAACAAAATCAATAATATTATACGAGGGGGATTTCATATGAAAACGAAAAAAAATCAGATCTGGAACTTTAACAATGAAATTGATGCAGAAGTTTGCGGCGAGGGCGTGAAGCGCAAAATATTAGCGTACGCCGATGAGATGATGTGTGTGGAGAATCATTTTGAAAAAGGTGCCATCGGTGCACTGCATCATCACCCGCACACCCAGATCACCTATGTGGTGTCCGGTCAGTTTGAATTTACAATCAACGGAGAAAAGAAGATCGTAAATCCTGGCGATGCCCTGTTAAAGAGAGATTCCATCGAGCACGGCTGTGTCTGCCTGAAAGAGGGAATCCTCTTAGATATTTTTACACCGATGCGGGAAGAATTTGTGCAGGATCAGGATTGACAATCCGCGCACAAAATGCTAAAGTACGGTTAATGCGAGGAAGTGAAATAGTAATCATGGAAGGTGTCCAGAGAGAGGACGGCAGGTGCGAGTCTTTCACGGAACATGATGAACCGGTCATGGAGCTGCATACCGAATGGAAACATCAGGCTATGCCGGGTTCTCCCGTTACAGAGATAAGGTATCAATGAAAATTTGTACCGGAGTGCAGGAACATCCTGAAATTAGGTGGTACCGCGGATTAAGATAATTCGTCCTAAGCTGTATTTAGTTGCAGCTTGGGACTTTTTTAATGTACAGGATTCGGATATCAAAAGATGAAAAACACATCTTTTGATATCATCATCTTCCATTTATGCAAACAAAAAGGAGGCAGACAATGAAATTAGAAAAATTAATCGGAGAACGTTTTCGTGAGAGACCGGCAGACTGCGTGATCGACAGCCATGCCCTGATGGTAAAAGGCGGCTACATGAAATACATGGCAAACGGCATTTATTCTTCCTACCTTCCACTCAAACGGATCACACGCAAAATCGAGCAGATCCTGCGTGAGGAGATGGATAAATTAGACGGACAGGAAGTATCCTTTCCAGTTGTGATGCCGGCATCCCTTTGGGAAGAATCCGGCCGTTATGAGAGCGTGGGAGAAGAATTATTACGTTTTACTGACCGGAACAATGCAAAGATGGTGCTTGGAATGACACATGAGGAGGCAGCCGTACATTTAGTGCGCGAATACGCCAAAAGTTACAACAAATACCCATTTATGATCTACCAGATCCAGACAAAATTCCGGGATGAGGCAAGACCGAGAGCCGGATTGATCCGCGTGCGCGAGTTTACAATGAAAGATGCGTATTCCTTCCACACCAGTCAGGAAGATTTAAACCAGTACTACGAAAAATGCCACAAAGCATACGAGCGTATTTTTGAGAGAGCAGGCATCCCGGAGGTCGTATCGGTGGCTTCAGATTCCGGTATGATGGGTGGAAGCCTTTCCCATGAGTTCATGCTTCTTACCCCGGTCGGTGAGGATTCTATCGTGCTGTGTAATGAATGTGATTTCCGCGCAAATATGGAAGCGGCAGAAAATATCTCTGATATAGCAAGAGATGCAGTGTCCGCAGAACTTGAAAAAGTGCATACGCCGGACATTCATACGATCGAGGATATCTGTAAATTTTTCGGGGATGAAACCTGCAATTCCTGTAAGGCAGTTGTATACCAGAAAAATTCGGATGACACCTATGTGGTCGTATTTATCCGCGGCGATCTTGAAATTAATGAGACAAAACTGGTCAACTATTTGAAAGATGAGATACATCCAGCCATCATCACCGAAGAGTGCGGATTAAACGCAGGTTATATCGGACCGGTCGGACTGAAAATAAATGGAGATGCCATCGTTTTATATGACAGATCATTAGAAAACAGAAATAACCTTTCCTGTGGTGCAAATGAGGACGAGTACCATTATAAGGGACTTGATATGCAAAGAGATGTGCCGGATGCAGAATATCATGATTTTGCAAAGGCATATGAGGGCGGTATCTGCCCGAAATGCGGAAAAAAGACGATCCGTATTTCCAGAGGAATCGAGGTCGGAAACATCTTCCAGCTTGGAGATAAATATACGAGAGCCATGAAGATGACTTATGTGGATCAGAACGGAGAGAGCAAAACACCAATCATGGGCTGTTATGGCATTGGTGTCGGCAGACTTGCCGCCGCTGTCTGCGAGGCACATCATGATGAGTACGGACCGATCTGGCCAAAATCGATCGCGCCGTGGCAGGTTCATCTTTGTGCGGTAAGAGCGGACAATGAGGAAGTCAGAAAGTTTGCGGATGATCTGTATGAGAAATTGCAGGAGATGGGGATCGAGGTTATTTATGATGACAGAACCGTGAGTGCCGGTGTCATGTTCTCCGATGCCGACTTGCTCGGTATCCCGCTCCGTGTTATTGTGAGCCCGAGAAATATGAAACAGGGAGTCGTCGAGGTGGCTTCCCGTGACAAGACGCTTCAGACACAGGTAAAAATGGAGGAAGCGGCAGAGCAGGTGAAGAAGTATCTGTGATAAGGTGATATTATTCTGGATAGGAACCCCAATGATTGAGAAAGAGAAAAAGTGGTTTATGAGCCTGATAAGAGGTATACTATTGTTAGTGATGCAGGCTAATTCATGACAATAGAATGTTTGCGGAGCGTGCATTCTATTGTTTATACTGTAGATTGAATAGGAGTGACAGAATGGTAAAAGGTACAATGTTTTCCGGTGAATCAAAAAATATAGAGTCTAAAGTTTCATTACCAGACAAAAGTGAAAAGTACGTGAAAACAATCGTAGCTTTTGCTAATACGCAGGGCGGCAAGCTGATTGTCGGTGTAGATGATAAAAACCATCAGGTTATTGGTGTGGAAAATGATATATTATTTCAGACCATGGATGCGATAGCAACTGCAGTTTCAGATTCATGTATGCCACAGATCATTCCAGATATTGAACCACAGACAGTGGAAGGAAAGACGATTATTATAGTATCTGTCGAGGCTGGAAAAAATCGACCATATTATCTGAAATCAAAGGGAAAAGAAAATGGTACCTATATACGTGTAGCAGGGACATCCAGACAGGCATTTCCAGAAAAGATAAAAGAACTGGAAATGGAGGGTGCTAGAATTTCATGGGATGAACTTACATGTGTGGGATATACAGTTACTGAAGAAGCGACAGAAAAACTTTGTCAGGATATCGAAGTTTTTCGGAAAAAAGCGGGAATGTCAGAATATTCTGTTAAGAAGGAGTAGCTTATTAATTGGAAGATTCTCAAGCAGAGTGAGGGACAATTATTGGCGACAAATGCCTATGCGTTGCTGACATCCGGGTATTTTCCGTTTTCTAAAACACAATGTGCTGTATTTAAGGGGACGGGTCCAGCAGTATTTTTAGATAAGCGGGAGTTTACAGGTCCTATATATACACAGATATAGGAAACGGTAGATTTTGTATTGAGAAATATAAGGCTTGGAGCAACGATTGAGGGATTAGTGAGAAAAGAAAAATATGAGCTTCCACCAGAAGCAATCCGGGAAATGATTATTAATGCCCATTGCCACCGAAATATTTTAGATGAATCTTGTATTCAGGTTGCGATTTATGATGATCGTTTGGAAGTAACATCTCCGGGAGGTTTATATAATGGACTGACTTATGAAGAAGTTATGAATGGTCATTCAAAAATCAGAAACAAAGGAATTGCTAACATATTCAGCCAGATGGGGCTTATAGAGGCATGGGGCAGTGGAATTAAAAGAATTCTAAATGCAGCAGAAAAGTATGGACTTCCAAAGCCGAGAATTCAGGAATTTGATAATATGTTTCGTGTAGAACTTTTCAGAAAGAATTCTTTGACAAAGCGAGAAAGAATTGATTTCATAGATGAATTAGAATTGGGACGGAGAAGAGACGGAGAAAGTTCGGAGAAGGGACGGAGAAGAATCGCCATATTGAACTGAACGATACGCAGAAGAGAATTCTTAACTTTCTTTCTGATGATCCTAATTTGTCCGCAGTAAGATTAGCAGAGCAATTAGGAATCAGTAGTCGAAATGTAGAAAAGAATATAAAAAAACTAAAAGAATACGGTATTCTTATTCGACATGGCTCGCCAAAGAATGGATACTGGGAGATTGTTGTTGAAAATTAAAAAAGAAATTTATGGAGAAAATCATGGAAATAAAAAGCATACTGATCAAAGACACCACAAGAGAAGAAAGAATCCGCATAGTACAGGAAGGCTTGAACCAGTGCGGGGGAGCCTGCGATTTCTGCAATGGCTGTGACAATTTAGGCGGCGGTTCTGTTGATGCATTTTACGAGCCATACATCAATGGCGAGAAGGAACTGCGCGAGATCAATGAAGAATACAGAAGCAACTCCGGTCTGGTAAAGTAGGTGCAGTATGAGACCGCCAGAGATAGCATCTTCCACAGAAGAGGAAAGAAGACAGTATATCAAAGATACCTTTCCGTGTATCGCAGACTGCGATATGTGTGGACTTTGCACCGTATTTAAGGGCAAAGATCCGGAACGTGCACATGCAGATTATATCAGCGGAAAACGAAGTTATCTGGAGGTGTCTGCGGATTACAGGTAAATAGCTGCTGAAAGAATAAAGAAATGATTTAAGAACCATACACTTTTTTGCTTAAACAAAATGGCAGAAATGACGATATTAACAAAAGAAACAATGATGTTAAGATTTATTTGTAATACCGGGGGTAAAAATGAGTTATACGATCAATTTTTCAAAACAAATGTCTGGGATTTTACATCCGAATCCGAATATGTTAAAGAGCACGAAAGAAAAAATGGAGAGACAGTCAGAGCGGGACAGTAAAGTTGCATTTTTTGAGGCACAGAAAGAAAATCTGAAAAATATGAAAACCGAAACGGTGGAGGATATTGCCAAAAAACTGGAAATGTTCCATACCTATGAGGATGAGATCGCTGCGGCAAAGCAGGAGTATAACAGTTCGCAGATGTTTCATATCATGGATGAGGCGGAGGAAGAGGCTGAGAAAAGAGCCAAAGAGGCAGAGAAGAATAAGCCAAAGACCGAGGAAGAAAGAAAAGAAGAAGCTGTGGATGAGGCGCTTGGAACAGACGATGACAAGGGAATGCTTGCTGAAAATATGGAGAAGCTGTCAGAGATCACAGATCAGATGACAGAAGAAATGACCGGTGACCTGACGGAAAACATCGAAGCACTGCCAACGGAGAAAGCACCAGAAGAAACTGCAGAGAAAGAATTATCAGGACAGAAATTATCAACGAAGGAACTGTCAACCGAGGAAAAATTACAGCAGGATGCCATAGAGAAAAAAGCATATCACCCGTTTGACATGCGCGCATAAGAATCCGTAAAGGACTGGGGGAAATGGTTAAAGCAGCCGATAAATAAAGTAACCACTCGGTCCTTTCAGGGGAGTGGAGCAGTCCCGACTGACAGACGGACTGCAGAAAGGAGAAAAATGACAGTTAACGGGGTAGGAAGTTATGGAACATTTGCTGTATCCGGCAGTTCCGGGAGAAACGTAAAGTCCGGACAATCGGTTCGTTTTAATTTTCAGGCTGCAGGCGAGAAGGCTGATAATCTGCTTGCCGGAATGAAAGAACTAGATACCGGAAAAAGAAGTTCTGACAGGAGTATATTGGAGGACAGCGGTTGCTTTGACAGCAGTTATTGGTCCGAAAATATGAAGAAAGCGGCAGAAACGGCAGATTCAGAGCAATCTGTCACAGATTTACGGGAAGAATATGCCAGGCTTTTAAAAGAAAAATCTGAGGAGATCTTTACAAAAATCAAAAATGGTGAAACGGAAAATTCCTATCAGATCGGGTCACAGTCCTTTACAGAGAAAGAGTGGGATGAATTTCTCAGCAAATTCGATTCCTTAGAAGATGCGATCCGGAAACTGATGGAGGAAGAACAGGAAAAAAGAGCGGCAGAAGAGCTGGGAAAGGAGAAGGAAACATCTGTGGAAGAAGCATCCATGGAAAAAGTATCCATGGAAAAAGGGTTCCAGACGGAAGGTGATCTGCTCACGGCAGATTCCACATCCTGTACATATCCTGCCGATCAGCCGGATAAAGAGGATATCCGCTATATCACCTGGTATACCGAGGAGGGTATTTTCTGCCGGAAAGCGGGACAGACAGAAGGCTATGAGTGGTCTATTTCTTTTGAGAACAGGGAACAGTATGAAAAGGTCATGTCATTGATCGGTCAGCTTCCGTCCGACTGGAATCTGCGTTTCGAGGCGCATGAAAATTTCTGGAGAGATTTTTTAGATGATAAGATCGACGTGGATGATTTTATGGATTTTATGCGCAGCATCAATCAGGGTGAAAAGATATTCTGCCGGTATCCGGGAGGTACTTTGTATACCGCCGATGAGATCGATTCACTGATGTTTGAACAGTATTTAAAGGAAAACCATATGACACTGGAAGATTACCACGCCAGCCAGGAAGCCTTTCGGGCAAAGCATGGATATCCGGGATATTATTAAAAAGATTCGGGGGTCAAAAAATTGAAAACCACCTTTTGCCTCCCGAATCTTAAAAATTATTAGCAGGTGCCGTCTGTAACACAAAAAATTGTGTACAGGCGGCACTTTGTGTTATACTCTGAATACGAAAGATGTATCTGAGTTTTTAGAATGTCAAATCACACAAAGTATCGCTTTGTTTTGTTCGAATATCTGAAAATAAAAGAACAGATTATAGAAAGTGAGATATGAAGAAATGCAGTACCACGGAGGAGACATATACAGTAATCGAGAAAAAAGGACAATCAATAAATATAGAAAGGGAAAGTGATATGCAAGAAAATATAAATTTTATTGTGGCAATAGTTACGTCTCTTATTACAATGTGCACATTAATATATAATACTTTTTTTAAGGGTGGTTTTAAACGGGAAAAACAATATTATAATAAGATATTGATTCCATTTATTGAAGCGTTAAAAGCTGGAAATGAAAATGCGTTACAAGAGATAAAAGATCAGATAAACCATACCGATGAATGTGTTCCAAAATATGTTATACATTTGATAAATACATCTCAAATCCAAACGGATAATACGATAACAGATAAAAAGTTATTAAAAGTATTTATATATGATTACTTGGATATTTATCCTAATGATGATAACAGGATGGATCAATTACCATGTATAATTCTTAAAATTTTTACATATTTTAAATTTTTTCTAGCATTTTTGTTCCTTATGGTAGGTAATATGTATTTGTTTATAATCATAAATAGTTTTTTGCAATATGGAATGGATAATGGATTTATTTCATCTTTTACATCAAATATTAGAAGAATAGATTGTTTTGAAATATTAAGGGCTGTAATTTGCTATGGATTATATGTGGCTGTTATTTTTTGGGCGAAAAATTCTAATATAGATAGATATACAACTCGAAAGAAGAAAATTGAAAAAATGATTTGCAGGAAAGTTAAGGCTTATGATAAAAGAAATGACAAGTATGTATATTAAAAAACAAATAAGAAAGAAAGCAACGCGCTAGGACAGTTATGAATCAAGCAGTTTGTAGCTGGCTGTTTGCTTTTTAGATTTAATTTCCAAAAGTGAGAAAAGTTATGAAATATTTATTCAAAACTTCGTACCCAGCATGTTATAATTGATGTAGTTGAATATGAAGGCTACAGAAAGGTTACTCACCGTGAGGAGATTTTATATTTATAATGAGGAGAAAAGGATTATGATTAAATTAGAGAAAAAGAAAAGTTGCATTATATGGATTCTTATGACAGTGATATGCACATTTTTTGTTTGTATGATCGGAAATGTAAGCGTAGAAGCAAAAACTGTAACAAAGGATATTACAATAGGGAAAGGAAAAACATATGCCATTGAGCAGACTTTTAGCGGAAAGGCAACATTTAAGACTAGCAACAAAAAGATTGCTGTAATAAAGAATGGAAAAATCATAGGAAAATCGATTGGAAAAGCTAAAATTACGATAAAGGACAAAGGAAATACATATATATATAAAATTACTGTTGCGAAAGCATACTTAAACCAAAATGAAATTATAGTTAATGTTGGAAAAACTGTAAATCTTAAAATAAAAGGCATGAAAGGGAAAGTAAAATGGAGTTCCTTGAATAAAAAGGTAGCGACTGTAAAAAATGGTAAAGTTACTGGAAAGAAAACAGGTAAAACGGTTATTCAGGCAAAAATAAATGGTACTATCTTGAAATGTAATGTTAAAGTGGAAAAACCGGAGCTCAGCAAGAAGAAAGTCACTATCGAGAGTGGAAAATCGTATATATTGAAAGTAAAAGGTACAAGCAGGAAAGTGGTTTGGACGTCTTCGAATAGAAATGTTGTTACAGTAAAAAACGGTAAGATTACTGGAAAGAAACAGGGAAATACGACAGTCATTGCAAAAGTAAACGGATCTGTATTAAAATGTAACATAAGGGTTACAGCTGCAAAGAAGCCGCATAAAGATGATGCACAAAATACTGAGAGTACAGAAGATAAAAAGCCTGATAATAATGACAGCATTGAGACAAAAACACCAAAATTAAGCACTACATCTATTACTTGGAAATTTGGTGATGGGGATGATGGAACGTATTTAACATTGAATAATGCAGATTGTGATGATGTTATATGGAATACGTCAGATGAAAAAATAGTGCGTATATATCCTGAAGGAAATAGTGCTGTAATATATAATAATTTAAAAGGTGGAAAAGCTATTGTAACAGCAACTTATAAAGGAAAGACATATTCTTGCAATGTAGTAAGTTATAGCTTGTATAAAACCAATATTTCACGCGAAGAAGGAACGGGATTTGATTATGATGAATCAGCGAAAAATATGGATGAACTCGTAAATACGGAAAACTTTTTAGGAGTTTCTTTGGATTGGACGTGGAATAGAACTGATTTGGTTCAGAAAAAGACTACACCAGATGGATCATACACACATTATATTGTGGAGGATAGCGGAACAACGGAAGTTACAGGAATTTCCAAGGATGGCTTCACGAAAGCTGTGATAACAATTAATAGTTATGGAAAATACATTGATAAAAAGGGTACTTATGATGAGAAGCTTACAAATGAGGTCTTTGAATTGTTGAAAACAGAGGAAACCAGGAATACAGACAAAAATTCATCGTTTTATTCTATGCCGAACGACCAGTTAGAATTTTTACTTTTTACAGCAGATAAATGGTATAAAGGAGAGATATCAGATAGAAAAAGAGTAAATTTGTTTCGCTATACGCCATTTGAAAATGCAATGTGTTCGTATTCGCCATATGGAGAAAGAGAATATATGGGGGGAGCCAATAGTAAGGTTATAGAAATAAGTGGTAAAAATACGGCAAAAGAAGTGGTTGAAGAAATAAATAATTCGATGGGAGACAAAAATTGGTCAAGACCATTATTATTTATTAAAATACATAAAGATAAAGAAAAAATATATGTGTATTTGGTGCAAGGTTAAAACATCTGTAGTGTTGGAAATACATAATAAAATAGAAATGAAGAGAACTGTAAAATATAAACTTGGTAAAGGTTTCGCTCTTAATATAAGGGTGAAGCCTTTTTATATTGTAAAGGTTTCAAGTTCTGTTTCAAGATCATTAATTCGCTTTAATAGATAAAGTCTTACCTTTTCATCTGGCGTGTGATCAGCTTCATATTTTAACTTATTTATAGTATTCTGTTTATTCGCCCATTCTTTTAGAAAGTTTTGTAAATCAGGAGAATTAAAAGAATAGATTACAAAGTGCCGTCTGTAACACAAAAAATTGTGTACAGATGGCACTTTGTGTTATACTCTGAATACGAAAGATATATCTATATTTTTGGAACGACAAATCACACAAAGCGTGGTTTCGTTTTGTTTCAATGTCCGAAAATAAAAGAACAGACTACAGAAAGAGAGAAATAAAGGAATGCAGTACCACGGAGGAGATATATACCGCAATCAGATAAGACTGGATTTTTCGGTGAACACCAATCCGCTTGGAATGCCGGACTCGGTAAGGGAAGCACTTCATCAGGCGGTGGAGGAGGCGGAACATTACCCGGATATCCATGCACAGGAACTTGCAAATGCAGTTGCAGAACAGCTGCGGATATCAGAGAAAAAGCTTGTGTTTGGAAATGGTGCGTCAGAATTGTTCCATGCCGTTTTACACGCAGTAAAACCATCGAAAATACTGATCCCGGTGCCGTCCTTTTTAGGATATGAAGAGGCGGCAAAGGCGCTGGACTGTGAAGTTATTTTTTATGAGATGAAAAAAGAGGAAAAATTCTGCCTGACCGAACGGATCCTTGATGCACTAGATGAGAGCATTTCTCTGGTGTTTCTGGCAAATCCAAATAACCCGGTCGGAAATCTGGTTGAGCCGGAACTGATATTTAAAATTGCAGAAAAATGCAGACAATGTGACATTACACTGGTGCTGGATGAGTGTTTTATGGAACTGACCGGAAAAGAACAGAAATATTCCTTTTTAAGTTATTTAGAAGAATTTCCGAATGTGGTCGTGGTGCGTGCATTTACCAAATTATATGCGATTCCGGGGGTGCGGCTTGGGTATCTGGTCTGTGAACAGACTCTGGCGGAAAAGATCAGATTGCAGCTGCCGGAGTGGAATCTTTCGGTATTCGCCCAGAGGGCAGGAGTCGCTGCAATCAAAGAGCAGGGATATGTTGCACGCACTGTGACCTGTATACAGACGCAAAGGCTGTTTTTGCGTGAAGAATTAAAGGCGGCAGGATGCATTGTGTATGATTCCGATGCAGATTATCTGTTGTTTTACAGTGAAAAAAAGCTGGATGAACTTTTTTTACAGCGTGGTATTTTGATTCGTGACTGTAGTAATTTCCGGGGACTCCAGAGCGGTTATTACCGGATCGCGGTAAAATCGGAAGAACAGAACCGGATATTTGCAGAGGTGTTGAGAGAGATCCATGGAAATGCGCAGGCAGTAGAATTTGTGCTGCCGGGAGAGATCGAGGGGCGCAGTTTTGCAATTATTACAAAAGAACTGGAAGAACGCGGTATTGTGATCCCGAAAGAGCAGGAGCCGGTGACAAAAAGAGTGATCCACACGAGTGCGGATTTCGGATATGCAGATACACTTACTTTTTCGGAGAATGCAGTGGAGATTGCAAAACACCTGATCCGCACAGGAGCGGATATCGTGACAGACACAAATATGGCGCTCTCCGGTGTCAACAAAAAAGTGCTTGAGGCACATGGTGGAATGGCGCGTTGTTTTATGGCGGACGAGGAGGTTGCAGGAGAGGCAAAAGAACGCAAGGTGACAAGGGCGGTCATTTCCATGGAACATGCAGCAAAACTGGACAAGCCGGTCATATTTGCCATCGGCAACGCACCAACGGCACTGATCCGTTTGTATGAGCTGATTTGTGATGGAATTTACCGTCCTGCATTTATCATCGGAGTTCCGGTCGGATTCGTCAATGTGGAGGTGGCAAAGGAAATGATCCTGCACACAGATGTGCCATGTATCGTGAACCGGGGAAGAAAAGGAGGCAGCAATGTGGCTGCTGCGATCTGTAATGCACTTTTGTATGAAGTGCGGCGGGAGGATGCAGCGAAAAAGGTGGATTGATATTTACAAATGGAAATGGAGATACCTATGCGTTACGGATTTACGACCGGAAGCTGTGCGGCAGCGGCGGCAAAAGCGGCGGCATATATGCTGATCACCGGAAAAATAAAAAATGAGATAGAGATCGAGACGCCAAAAGGGATTCGGTATCATGCTGAAATCACGGATATCCGGCGAAGTGAAACTGCAGTGAGCTGTGCCGTGATCAAAGATGGCGGAGATGATCCTGACATTACGACGGGCGCACATATCGTGGCAGAGGTTTCAAGGATTGACGGCGGCATACAGCAAAAAGAACCGTCCGTGCATCGGCAAAAGAGTACGATGGATGGCAGCATGCAGCAAAAAGGGCAGTCCGCGCATTTACAGAGAATCGTAATCGACGGGGGATATGGTGTCGGACGTGTTACAAAACCGGGATTAGACCAGCCGGTCGGAAATGCAGCCATCAATCATGTGCCGCGTGAGATGATCGAAAAAGAGGTGCGGGAAGTCTGTGCGCTCACGGATGAAACGGCAGATCTTCTGGTGGAAATTTCCGTGCCGGAGGGGGAGACGCTTGCGGCACAGACGTTTAATCCGAGACTTGGCATCACAGGCGGAATCTCCATCCTTGGGACGAGCGGTATTGTGGAGCCGATGAGCAGCAGGGCACTGCTTGAAACAATCCGGGTAGAGTTAAATCAGAAGCGTGCCATGGGGTATTCCATTGTGGCAGTCTCACCGGGAAATTACGGACTGGATTATATGAAACGGACTTATGGTTATGATCTCGATAAGAGTGTAAAATGCAGTAATTTTATCGGAGATACGATCGATATGGCGGTGGAAAATGGATTTGAAGCCATGCTTCTGACCGGTCATATCGGCAAGCTGATAAAAGTCGCCGGCGGCATCATGAACACACACTCGCAGGAAGGAGACTGCCGGATGGAACTGATCACGTCATCTGCTCTGTCAGCGGGTGCCGATGCAGATACGGCACGTCAGATCCTTTCCTGCGTGACAACGGAAGAGGCGGTTAATGTGTTGAAAAAAGCCGGATTGTGCGAAAAGACGATGGAACTGATCATGCAAAAGATAATGTTTTACCTGAATAAAAGAGCCGCAGGGAAAATTGCGGTCGCGTGTATTTTGTATTCCAACGAGCACGGAGGACTTGGAGAGAGTGCAGGGGCGGCAGAGCTGCTTGCGAGACTGAAGGAGGAGAAAAGATGATTTATTTTGCAGGTGCCGGCTGTGGGGCGGCGGATCTGATCACGGTGCGTGGAATGAAACTGTTAGAAAAGGCGGATGTGGTGATCTATGCAGGATCACTGGTAAATCCGGAGCTGCTTTCCTATACCAAAGAGGCATGTGAGATATATAATAGTGCCACGATGACGTTAGAGGAAGTGATCGAAGTGATGAGAAAGGCAGAGTCGGAGAGCAAGATGGTAGTGCGCCTGCATACCGGGGAGCCAAGTCTTTACGGCGCAGTCAGGGAGCAGATGGACTGTCTCGATGAACTTGGAATTTCTTATGAGAGCTGTCCGGGAGTTTCCGCCTGCTTTGGTGCAGCTGCATCTCTGCAGATCGAATATACACTGCCGGAGGTCTCACAGAGCCTTATTATTACCCGTATGGCAGGAAAAACATCGGTGCCGGAAAAAGAGAGTATCGAGAGTTTTGCAGCACATCAGGCATCCATGGCGATCTACTTAAGTACCGGTATGTTAGAGGAACTTTCCAGACGTCTTGTGGCAGGTGGGTATACGAAAGACACCCCGGCAGCGTTAGTGTATAAGGCGAGCTGGCCGGAAGAAGAAGCATACCTGTGTACAGTGGAAACATTGCCGTTAGTTGCAAAGAAACATAATATTACGAAAACAGCACTGGTTCTGGTGGGAAATGTTCTTGCAAATAAACGCTGCGCGCGCTCAAAACTGTATGCGCCGGATTTTGAAACGGAATTCCGTAAAAAGAAGGAGTAACACATGCAGATCGATATCATGAGTTTTACCAGGCGCGGGATAGAACTCTCGGCAAAGATACGGGAATGTCTGTATTCGTGTGGGAAAGGGTACGAAGTGTGTCTGTATACAAAGTATGGCAGATATCAGGAAATATCAGATGCAGAGATACAGACTGAGTGGATCCGGGAACACAATCGTGCCAATGGCAAAAATCCGGTTTATGTCAAAGAAAGCATCTACGACTGGATGCGCGCGCGTTTCGAACAAAACAGAAATGGGAAAAAGACAGCAGTCATCTGGATCGGCGCATGCGGAATCGCGGTGCGCGCCATGGCACCTTCTCTGCGTGATAAACTGACAGACATCCCGGTTCTGGTGGTGGACGAGGCGGGACAGTTTGTTATCCCGGTTTTGTCCGGACATTATGGCGGAGCAAATGAACTTGCAGGACTGCTTGCAAAACGGATCGGTGCAGTGCCTGTCATAACAACGGCAACCGATGTCAATCATGCGTTTGCCGTGGATGTTTTTGCGAAAGAAAATGGACTTTTCATACAGAATAAAGAGGAAATTGCAGGAATTTCGTCGAAAATTCTCGATGGAAAGAAGATTATGATAATGACAGGCGGGCGGGTGGAAGGAGAGATACCAAAATCGGTACTGATATCTGACATAACAACATGTGAAGAAAATCCGCCACAAAAGTGGTCGGTGAAAAAAGAACAGGACCATATATCTATGCCGGATGTTGTGATTTCTGCAAGGTATCCGGTAAAAAATATTCCAAAGAGTCAGGTCATAGATGAACAGGTGGATGTTAAAACGCATACAGATCCGCTCTGGCTGATCCCCCGCACCATCATCCTTGGCATGGGCTGTAAAAAGGGAAAATCCTGTGAGGAGATCGGGCAGTTTGTCTTAGAGACATTAGAACAGGAACAGATATCCATACAGGCAGTTACAGCGCTTGCCACGATCGATCTGAAAAAAGAAGAACCGGGATTTTTAGAATTTGTAAAAAAATATGGGCTGGACTTTCTGACGTATCCGAAAGAAGTCTTAAAAGAAGTGCCGGGAACCTTCAGCGGTTCGGCATTTGTGTCACAGACAGTCGGCGTGGACAATGTGTGTGAACGCGCAGCGCTTGCAGCATGCAGGAAAGAAGATAAAGAGAAAATAAAGCAGCCTGGATGTGGCAGTGAGGGAAAAGAAAAATCGTATATGCAGCAAAATTGTGACAGCAGGGAAAATCAGAAAAAAATGTTAGTACAGGGCAGGTTACTGCTCAAAAAGAAGGCAAAAGACGGAATGACGCTTGCGATAGCTGAGCGGGAATGGAGTGTAAGATTTGATGAAACATAAAATATATATTGTGGGAATGGGACCGGGAGAAGAAGCAATGATGACGATGCAGGCGTATGATACACTGCTGGCATGCGATACGATCATCGGCTATCAGGTTTATTTAAAACTGTTAGGCGAAGCATTTGCGGAAAAAGAGCAGCTTTCTACACCGATGAAGCAGGAGCGGGAGCGCTGCATCCTCTGTTTTGAGAAGGCGAGGGAAGGGAAAAAAGTATCCCTGATCTGCAGTGGGGATGCGGGGGTCTATGGAATGGCATCTTTGATGTATGAGATCGGGGAAAGTTACCCGGACTGTGAACTTAGTGTCGTGCCGGGCGTCACCGCTGCACTCAGCGGGGCTGCGTGCCTTGGAGCACCATTAAACCATGATTTCTGCGTAATCAGCTTAAGTGACTTACTGACGCCGTGGGAAAAAATAGAAAAACGTTTAAGAGCGGCGGCGGATGGGGATTTTGCGATTGCGATCTACAACCCGTCCAGCAGAAAACGTGCGGACTATCTGATGCGTGCCTGTGATATTCTGTTAGAGACAGTTGAGGAGACACGCCCGTGCGGATATGTGGAAAATATCGGAAGAGATGAGTCAAAAATGGAACTTTGCACGTTAAAAGAATTGCGGGATCGTCAGGTCAACATGTTTACGACCGTGTTTATCGGTAATTCAGAAACAAAGATCATAGACGGACATCTCGTCACTAAAAGAGGATATCATATATGAAACGGATATTGATTTTTTCCGGCACCACAGAGGGCAGACAGTTAGCGGATATCTTAGATGCATCCGGGATCTGCGCGGATGTCTGTGTCGCCACGGGATATGGGCATGAGGTCATGACCGAGGGGCAGTATCGGAATATTTACACCGGAAGACTTACGGAAGAAGAAATGAAAGAATTCATGCAAAAGGGAGACTATGCTGCAATCGTTGATGCAACGCATCCCTATGCGGTCGTGGTTTCTTCTAATATCAGGCAGGCGTCCGCACAGGCAGGACTTCCGTATTATCGTCTGCGGCGGACACTGCAGTCGGCTGGAGATGACAGCGATGTAATTTATGTAAAGTCACAGCAGGAATGTGTCCGCGCGTTAGAGCAGACCAGTGGAAATATTCTTCTTACAACGGGAAGTAAGGAACTGCACTGTTACTGCGAAAATGAGACATTGAGGGAGCGGCTGTTTGTCCGTGTCCTGCCAGGGACAGAGAGCATAGAGATCTGTCATAAAAACGGCATTTTAGGGAGACAGATCATTGCCATGCAGGGCCCGTTTTCCGAGGAAATGAACCTTGCACTTCTCCATCAGTATCAGATCCGTTATATGGTCACAAAAGAGAGCGGTGCGTCCGGTGGATTTTCAGAGAAGATCAGTGCCGCGAAAAAGGCAGGGGTATCAGTATTTGTGATCGAAAACCCGGAGGCGGAGAACGGGGAGCAAAAGGAAAACCTAGAGGAAATTCTTCAGGAAATAGAACGTTTGACCGGTAAACACATTCGAAGAAAACAGATGCAGGTATCTCTTGTCGGGATCGGCATGGGAAATACAAAACTGATCACAGAGGAAGCGGCGGAGCGTATAAAAGGCGCAGATCTGTTATTCGGGGCAAAAAGACTGCTGGATGCGGTGCCGGCGCAATGGAATGTAGCTGCGGAACGACTGCCGTATTATCTGGCAAAAGACATTCTTCCATGCCTTGATGATGCAGGTGAAAAAAGTGGGAAAGCCATTTTCCATGCAGTCATTTTATTTTCCGGCGATACCGGATTCTACAGCGGCGCAGAAAAAATGATGCAGGCATTGCAGGGCAGGGAGAACACGGAGGTGTCCGTCTGTCCTGGGATTTCCTCGGTTTCTTATCTGGCTGCGCGCAGTGGTAACAGCTGGCAGGATGCTAAAATCGTCAGCCTGCATGGGACAGACCAGATGGAGCGTTTGATAAAAAAGGCAGGGATGAGAGAAAAAGTGTTTGTTATTACATCCGGTGTTTCGGATGTCCGCGAAATCGGGAAGCGGCTGATCGAATGTGGATTAAAAGAGACGACTGTGACGGTCGGATATGCGCTGTCCTATCCGGCGGAACAGATAAAAACATTGTCTCCGGAAGAATGTATGCAGCTTACCGACGAGGGACTTTATACCTGTCTGATCCAGAATCAGAGGATTTCGGGAGAAAAAAAGAATTCTGATCCAAAATTCCTGACGCATGGTCTGCCGGATGACGCATTTTGCCGGGATAAGGTGCCGATGACAAAGGAGGAAGTCCGGGAGGCGGCAATCTGTAAAATGCACCTGACACCCGACGCGGTGGTTTATGATATCGGAAGCGGGACAGGCTCAATCGCGGTCGAGATGGCAAGGCTGTCAGACAATCTTACCGTCTATGCCATTGAGCGAAAACAGGAGGCTGTCGCACTGATCGAAAAGAACTGCACAAAGTATGGACTTGCCAATGTAAAAGTGATCTGTGGGGAGGCACCCGGGGCACTTACAGGGCTTCCGGTTCCAACTCATGCATTTATCGGTGGAAGCAATGGCAGTTTAAAGGAGATATTAACGGATTTATACCGGAAAAATCCGCGTATGCGTGTGGTAGTGACGGCAATTACGTTAGAGACGGTTGGGGCTGTTTCTTCTATATTAAATGAGTTTCCGGTGGAACAGGAAGAAATCATCCAGATGTCAGTCAGCCGTGCGAAAAAGGCGGGACGTTACCATCTGATGCAGGCGGAAAATCCGGTGTTTATCCTGTCGTTTTATTTTGCAGGAGGGACGGAGTCATGAGGACACCAAGAATACTGATTGGCGCGACAGGAAGTGGAAGCGGAAAGACTACGATCACCTGTGCACTGCTTGAAATATTAAAAAGACAGGGGAAAAAAGTACAGGCATTTAAGTGTGGACCAGATTATATCGATCCGATGTTTCACCGCACGGTACTTGGAATACCATCGAAAAATCTGGATACGTTTTTTACCGGGGAGAAAATGACGGCAGAACTGTTTATGGAGTCTGCAGTAAATGCAGATATCTCTGTGATGGAAGGCGTAATGGGACTGTATGACGGGTTAGGCGGGATCCGGAAAGAAGGATCTGCCTATGACCTTGCGACGGTGACAGACACGCCGGTCATTTTAGTCATCGATGCGCACGGAATGGGGAGGAGCATTCTTCCGCTGATCGCCGGTTTTCTTTCCTATGATACGATTCATCTGATCCGTGGAATTATTTTAAACCGCACCTCCGGCGCATTTTTTGAGACGATACGGCCGGAGATCGAGAAGAGTTTTCCGGTAGAAGTTCTTGGATATTTTCCAAACCAGAAGGAGATTCTTTTAGAGAGCAGACATTTGGGACTTAAACGCCCGGAAGAAGTAGAAAAGATGGCGGAACTGCTGGCAAAAACGGCGGATATGTTAGAAAAGACCGTCGATATAGACAGGCTTTTCGCAATCGCGGAGGGGGCATCAGAACTGCCGGAAGGCAGCACATTAGAAAAAGACAGTTACGGTAAGCAGAAAGTACATTTGCAAAAAAGCGGAAAAAGACCCGTGATTGCCGTGGCACGCGATGAAGCGTTCTGTTTTTATTATGAGGACAACTTAAAGGCACTTGAAAAAGCCGGCGCAGAGATTGTATTTTTTTCACCGCTTCATGATGGAAGTGTGCCAAAAGAAGCGGACGGTCTATTGCTTCCGGGAGGGTACCCTGAACTCTATGCGAAAGAATTATCTGAAAATAAGACGATGCTTGCGGATATCAGGGAAAAGGCGGAACTCGCGATGCCGATCGTTGCTGAGTGTGGCGGATTTATGTATCTGCATCAGACGATGGAAGATACAGAGCATCATGTTTATGAGATGGCAGGCGTTGTGCCGGGAGACTGCTTTTACACAGGGAAACTGGTTCGTTTCGGGTACATCGAACTTACGGAAAAAGAATCAAACTTTCTGCCGGAAAATGGCAGCATAAAAGGGCATGAATTTCATTATTTCGACAGTACCGCAAACGGTGATGACTGTGTGGCATTAAAACCGGTAAGTGGGAAAAAATATGACTGTGTTTTTGATAAAAATTCATGCTTTGTGGGATTTCCGCATCTTTATTATCCATCTGCGCCGCAATTTGTGGAAAATTTTGTAAAAAAAGCAAAAAATTATGCGGACAGGTCAGAAGTAAATAGCTAAGGAAGCATTTTAATGCAGCAGGATAAATAAATTGTTGTGAAATACAAAAAATATGAAGTGAAAACACAGGAACAGAATTTAAGTAAAAACAGGGGAATACAACCGTGAAAAATACAGAAAAAACAGGGATACTCTACGGAATCGGCGTCGGACCTGGTGACCCGGAGCTGGTCACATTAAAAGCGGTACGGATCGTTGGAGAGTGCGATACCGTGATACTCCCGGCAAAAAGCAAAGAGGACTGCATCGCCTACGGAATCATGAAAGAGGCATGTGGGAAAATTGCAGAAAAAGAATTGATATGTATGCCCTTTCCGATGACAAAGGATGAGAGCAGACTTACTGCGGCGCATGAGCAGATCTGTCTTGAGATAAAAAAATTGTTAGATAACGGCAGACAGGTGGCTTTTTTGACGATCGGAGATCCGACGGTTTACTCCACTTACCAGTATATCCATAAACGTGTGGTAAAAGGCGGCTATGAGGCACATATCGTAAACGGAGTCCCGTCTTTTTGTGCGGCGGCGGGGGCACTTGGAATATCGTTAGCGGACAATAAAGAAGAGATCCATGTGATACCGGCATCCTATGAGATAGGAAAAACAGCAGAATTTTCCGGAACCAGAATTTATATGAAGTCCGGGAAGAAATTAGGAGAATTAAAGCAGATGCTGCAAAAACAGCAAAAAGATAGCAGACTGGAAGTGTATTCGGTAGAAAACTGTGGTATGATGAATGAAAAAATAACCACAGAGGTGGAAAAGTTAGATGATACCTCCGGTTATCTTACCATTGTGATCGTAAAGGAGCATTGACCTTGGAAAATTCCTATCGTTATTTTGAAAACAGGGCATGTAAATATTATCCGTGTCATGAGGTGGAAAATGATGAGATGAACTGCCTGTTCTGTTTTTGTCCGCTGTATGAGAGAGAACACTGTCCGGGCAATCCGGAATATATTAACAGTAAGGGCAGAGTCATCAAATCCTGCATGCACTGCACATTTCCCCACGAAGCGGAAAATTATGATATTATCATGCAGTTTTTAAAAAAGAAAGCAGAGACGGAAAAATAAGTGACAGAAGAGAAATTTATTCATACTAATTTAAAAAACGAACTGACACACGATTTCCTTGTGGAAATTTTAAAGCATTACCATTATGAGCAAAAAGATATGGAAATGCTAAAGGAAGTTGCAGGGGAACTGCGCGAATGCCTTGCCGGGGAGGAAGGATTTTACTGCATGACGAGGCGTCAGTGTGAACAGATCCTGAATCTGTGCAGAGAAGAAAATTATGCAATCGGGATATTTACGCTGGGGAGCAGGGTAGATGAGCTCGAGAACCGTTATAGCAGCACAGAGCGTTTAAGAGAAGCATATGCAGTTGAGACGATCTGCTGGGAGCTTTTGCGGAAAGGATATGACATGTTTCAGAGGTGGGCAGAGGCACATTTGAAACAGCGCCTTGAATCTTATCATTTTTTTGGCTCGGAGGAGGGGCTTCCTTTTGAAAAAATGGCACAGCTTTTAGCAGAGATGGGACAGAATCGGATTACCTGCAATCAGGCATACTGCATGGAACCCAAAAAAAGCGTGATGTTTTTAGCGGAATTTTCCGGTGGAAGTCTGAAAGTGGAATCTAAGCGGAATTTCCGGGAAAAATCCGGGAAAAGTTCCGGTGCAGGAGTAAAATGGAATGCTGCTGAAACAGAAAAATGTGGTGACAAAAGTACCGGAATCTGTGCATCCTGCAGCAATAAAGAATGTGCTTATCGAAGATAAAAAGATTGTTTTTTATAAAAAACATCCGAAAAACGTAGTAACAAATTTGGCAATTATTTCAAAAAACATCCGAAAAAACGGGTGTTTTTTTGTTTACCTGGTCAGTTCTACCTTATTCGAACATAATTTCGGATGGATGAATGGCTGATAAAAAACAGGACACATATCAAAAAATTGAGTAAAAATAAGCAAATTTTTTTTCGGGAAAACATGTATAAAAAATTTGACTTTTGGATATAACCTAAGTATGATATGTGCCTGTATCAAATGACGGCATTCGTCATGTTGACATATATGTATCATTCTTGAGGAAAGGAGCAAAATGAGAAAGAGAATATTGGGCGCGGCAGTGCTGTTTAGTTTTATCGTCAGTCTGACTGCAGCATCCAACATGAAAGAAGACGTAAAGATCAAAGAAGTTCCGGCAATGGAGGGACTTGCAGCAGGATCAATACGTTTTGCACATTCATTTACGCCAGAATCAGATGAAAAAACAGGAATCGAAAAAAAAGAAAGTATGATAGTAACATCTGCATATGATGATGATCTGATGCAGGAAAAAATAAGAACCACAAAAGAAACACAGATGGAGGAAACTGCACAGGCGGTGCAGGAAACTCCGGCAGAGCAGACTGCACAAATCGTGCAGGAAACGCAGGCTGCACCGGCTGCACCGGAAAACCGCTGGCATATCACTTTATCGCCGGATGAAACAGAGCTGCTTGCAAGGATCGTCTGGTTAGAATCACAGGGAGAACCGGTGAAAGGACAGCAGGCGGTTGTGGAGGTTGTGTTTAACCGTATGAGAAGTGATGTGTATCCGGATACACTTTATGAGGTTTTAAGCCAGAAAAATCCGGTACAGTTCTGTTCTTTTAAAAACAGGGACAGGGCAAAACCGACACAGAAGGAATATGACTCCATCCAGCAGGTGCTGGACGGAAAAACCAGAATATTAAGAGATGATACAATGTATTTTTCCACATTTCCGCTGACGGAACATGTGGAGGTCAAAATTGGTGGGCATTATTTTTGCTATTAGCACAACGGAAAAAGAACGGAACGGTCATGAAAATTTTTCAGACCGGGAAGTTCTTTTTTTGATATTAGAAATTGACTTCCCTCTGCGGAGAAATTATACTGATTCTTGGCACCGGAATGTCTGGGGAACGCGCATTCGATTGTTTATTGTTCCTGATGACAGTGTGTTTGAACGTGTACAATTTATTATAGAGTGAATTTTCAGCAAAAAAAACAAGAATGGAGTTTCCATGGGAGATACAAGAAAAGAAGAAGCGGAGCTTAGTATTCGCAAAAAATATCATAAGACAATATTTTCACGTTTTGCAAGAGCAATCAACACCTACCGGTTAGTGGAAGACGGCGATCATGTTGCAGTCTGTATTGCACAGGGCGGGAATGGACTGATCCTTGCAAAATGTTTTCAGGAGATAAAACGCCACAGAAAGATTGATTTCGAGGTGGATTTTTTTTCATTCGAAGAGGAGAATAACGGGAAATTTATCCGGATTGCAGAAGAGACTGGTATTCCGGTGCAAAAACTCCATTCTGTGGATGACGTAAAAAACTCCGGCTGTAATAAGTTAGCGGTGGCAGACTGCTATGAGGATGTGATAGAAATGATACTTACGGGCGTACTGTATAGGGGAGAAATCAGTACTCTGATGCCAAAAGAAAAGGAGCATGACTTTGGCGGCATAGAGGTTATCCGCCCGTTTTATCTGGTGCATAAGCAGGATCTGAAAGAATGGAATATGGAATTTGGAATGGTAACAGGAACGAAAGAGGACTTTTCAGACCAGCAGGAAGAAGTAAAACGTCTGCTGGAGGAATTTGAAAACATAAATCCCGGAATTGCGGCAAATATCTTTAAAAGTGTGGAAAATGTAAATTTAAATACTGTGATTGCATATCATACAGGTATGGGACTTCACAGTTTTCTGGAAGATTACGAATAGTAACAAAAATAGGACTTTAGATACAGTTTATTTTGGTTTTCTATTTAAAACAGGAAATAAAACTGTTATAATAAAAAACAGGTTTCATAAAATCAGAGTAGCACAGAATGGGGATTACTATGGAAAAACAGCGGGCAATTTTGGAGAGCGTTATAAAAGAAGAAATTGATTTTATTTCATATGTAGATCTGGAAGATGGGATGGTACATACCATTGTTACCAATGAGGATGCGGATGTTATGCCGCCGATTGATGGGGATTACCAGAAGGTCAATGATGTGACAATTCCAAAGTATGTACATCCGGAAGACAGAGAAATGTGCGAGAGGGAGTTTAGGCTGGAACGTCTGCAAGAAAATTTACAGAAAAAAGAACGTTTCGTCATTAATTACCGTTTGTTGTGCGGCGGGGAATACCGTCGGAAATCAATGAATATCCACTATTATGACAAGACAAAAATGACCCTTGTTTTTGTGCGCAGAGATGTTACGGATAATTATGAAGAAGAACAGAATCGCCAGAGAGAGATTTATGATGCAATGCTGGCGGCAAAGCGTGCGGATCGTTCCAAGAGTGAATTTTTAGAGCGCATGAGCCATGAAATCCGTACGCCCCTTAATTCAATTATCGGACTTTCCTATCTGAGCAGGGCAAATCTTGGCGATGAAAAAAAGGTTCTGGAAAATTTTGACAAGATTGAGATGTCGGCACAGTTTCTGCGTTCCTGTATGGATGATATTTTAAACCTTTCGCTCTTAGAGAGCGGCCGTGTTGCATTCCATGAGGAAAGTACGGATTTTGAAGCATTCCTCACACATATCGAGAAAGAGTTTTCAGATAAGGCGCAGGAGAAGAAGATTTCTTTTTCTGTACAGAGACGTGGTTCATTTGCGGATCAATATCTGTTTGACCGTGAAAAATTAAATGAGGCGCTGTCAGCGATTTTAGAAAACGCTGTAAAATATACACAGCCGGAGGGAAGCGTATTTTTTATTATAGAGCTTTTTACCAGAGGAGAACAGGAAACGATCTTCCGTTTCGAGATCCGGGATAATGGAATCGGTATGGAACAGAATTTTCTGCCGCACATTTTTGATGCATTTGCACAGGAAGATGACAGAAATACGACGTTAAGCGGTGGAACCGGATTAGGACTTACCATTTCCAAAAATATTATTGATTTTATGGGCGGTAAGATTGATGTGTACAGTGAGAAAGGAAAAGGCTCCGCGTTTGTCGTGACGGTTCCATTAAAGACTGCAAAAGAGGACAGACGGAGGACAGAGCGGACGACTTATCAGGAATATGATTTTTCCGGGAAAAGGGCATTGCTTGTCGAAGATAATGAAATCAATATTGAAATTACAAGAAACATTCTGATACATAAGAATTTTATGGTGGATATCGCTGAGAACGGAAAAGCGGGCGTGGAACAGTTTTTGAAGCATGAACCGGGATATTATGATGTGATCCTGATGGATATCCGGATGCCGGTCATGGATGGACTTGCTGCCACACGCTGTATCCGTGAATCGGATCATTCGGACAGTAAAACGGTACCGATTGTTGCGATGACCGCAAATGTATTTGAGGAGGATGTAAAAAAATCATTTGATGCAGGAATGAATGCCCACTTAAGTAAGCCGGTAGATATTAAACAGATGTATGCTGTTTTAGATGAGCTGGTAACTGGTGATGGATTACTTTAAATGAGATGCATAATCTGACAGGTTCTGACCACACTATTGTTTAGGCGAGTCAATGTCAAGACGATATGCCGACGATAGATTTAAAATATGGAGGTGGAACATGAGCCAGTTATCAGAAAAAGAGTTATCCGTGTTAAATGATCTGCTGACCGAGGAGGATCTTCTGATCAAAAAATTCCAGATGCTTGCAGAACACACAGAGGATCAGGAAATCAGTGCAAAATTTACGGAGATTTCCCAGAAACATCAGGGACATTTTAACTCCCTGTATGCACAGTTAAGCTAAGGAATAAGAGAGGGAGGAAGATCATGACTGAGCAGATTTATACAGACAAAGAGATCTTAGCCGATGCACTCACGGCTGAGAAGGCGGCAACAAATAACTATAATGCATTTGCAAATGAATGTGTGCACGACAGTGTGAGGGATGCGATCCTTCACTGTTTAGAGCAGGAACACTGCATCCAGGAAGATGTGTTTAACATGATGCATCAGAGAGGGCTTTATCCGACACCAGATGCCGATGCAAACAAAGTAGAAAATGCAAAACAGAAGTTTTCACAGTGTGTGAAGACAGTGTAAAACAAAACAATAGATCAACGCTTTGCGGGCAGATCTATGATTAGAAATGAAAAGGCGCAGATCCGGTAAGGATCTGCGTCTTTTCTACTTATGGGCTTTAGCCTGTTGAGTGCATCGGAGTTTCTCCCAACGGAGAAATGGAGAT
>ERZ1106969.40-NODE-40-length-145039-cov-29.182406_pt1 | contig 145039 bp, 162 predicted proteins | sample MGYA00403685_ERZ1106969 | MGnify/ENA primary metagenome ERZ1106969 (study PRJEB35170, sample SAMEA104062416) | human gut metagenome | biome: human gut; feature: human-associated habitat; material: faeces | place: Denmark | collected 2012-05-18 ...
GACTGACCAAGACCAAGAAGCTCAGCCTTCTCAGCGTCATCACCTACATCGATACCAGTTGTATCCTGTAACCAGATCAGCGGGATTCTGTCACGAGCGCAAAGTGTTACGAACTCGTTCATCTTGATCAGGCCCTGACGATATAACTTTCCGCCGATACCAACAGAGTTCTGTTTGTACTCCGGATAGTTCATAAGGAGACCCTGAACGTTTGCTACAACACCAACGAGAAGTCCGTTTACTTTAGCAAGACCTGTTACAACCTCCGGGCCGTAACCGTTCTTGTACTCAGCGAACTCACTGCCGTCGAAGAGACGGCCGATTACATCGTAGATATCGTACGGACGTTTCTGGTTCATCGGGATGATGCTGTAAAGGTCCTCTGCCGGAAGAGCCGGTGCCTTCGGATCATCAACACGGAAGAACTCGAGGTTGTATGCCGGAAGGTAGCTAACGTACTTCTTGATGCCCTCGATTACGCCGTAATCGTTCTCATATACTTCACGGAAGAAACCAGTCTCGTCGTAGTGAACCGGAACGGAACCCGGAGCCGGAACGTGCTTCTTGCCGTTTTCGATCTGTGCTGCGATGATCTGCTCAGCAGACTCTTCGTCAATATATCCCTTCGGGTTCATACCGGAAAGAATACCAGCGCCGCCTACTGCCATGTTTGCCTGGCTGTGTGCGATAAGGATTGTCGGGGAAATGCTGTGGTATCCGCCGCCTGCCGGGTTTGTTCCGTAGATACCTACGATAACCGGAACACCAAGCTGGTTTAACTCAGCGTTACGGAAGAACGGTGTACCGCCGCCGCGTCTGTTCGGGTAAACCTTATCCTGGTTCGGGAACTCAACGCCGGAGCAGTTTAACAGATATACGAGCGGAAGGTGGAGCATCTTAGCTGCATCGGAAGCACGCAGAAGGTTGTCTGCCTGTCCCGGTACCCATGCGCCGGCCATCTTCTTGTTATCGGAAGCGATGATGTAAACCCATTTTCCGTTTACACGGCCAAGTCCGTTAAGAATGTTTGTTGTACCGAACTTGTTGCCTTCCGGGTTGTAAAGGCTGTTTAACGGGCACCATGTTCCCTCATCAATGAGAGCGTTGATACGCTGCATTGCGGAGAGCTGTCCGCGCTCGTTTAACTTCTCTTCTGTTGTGATACCAGCTGCAAGAGCTTTCTCGATGGACTCATGGATGTCAGCCTCTACGGCTTTGATCTCTTTTGCGTTCTCGTCATTTACATTTACCAGCTCTTTACCAACAGTAGGCATTTCCTGGAAATATTTCGGCATGGAAAAGTAACCCATGTTCTTCCTCCTTATATATACGCGATCGCTGCGGTCAGCGGTTTTTGCCAGTCACTGACCGCGGCATGATTATATTTTAAATGATCGTTTCGATTACTTTGTTTCCTTCGGAACTTTGATGAAAGCCTGACCTGGGTCGATCTCTTCACGAATTACGCGAATGATCTCCGGATCCGGACCTTCCATAAGCTGAGCTCTTGTGGTATCGATCTCGAAACCTGTGTTCTCCTGAACCATTTCCGGAGAGGAGAATGGATAGTAGTAAGCAAGGTACATTCTCTTGGTCTCTTCGTCGAACTTCATGATACCAAGATCTGTAACTACCATCTGCGGTCCGCGGTTGCCCGGAAGACCTGCTCTCTCACGTCCGCCAGGGCCGTCCATCCAGCCGCAGCTTGTGATGTAGTCAACATGCTCCATGAATCTTCTCTTCTGGTGCTGCATCATAATGATGGTGTTGCAGAATGTAGCGATACCGTTAGCTCCGCCGGAACCTGTGAAACGGGTTGTCGGCTGAACGTAGTCACCCTTACCGAAGATACATGTGGAGTTAACGTTACCATACGGGTCGATCTGAGCACCGCCGATGAAAGCGATCATACGGTCAGCGTCATGAAGCCACTCGTTAGCCTCGAAACCCACGAAGCGAACGTTCGGCCACTGTACTGCACAGTGAGCCATGAAACGGTTATCACCTACGGAACGCGGTACCTCTACCGGTGAGCAGTCCATAAGTCCGCTCTCTACGATCGGATGGCAGCTCGGGCAAACCACACGCTTCGCAAGAGAAGCACCGATTAACGGAAGACCGGTACCAACGATAACGATCTGATTTTCTTTAATATTTTTTGCGATGGCATAAGCCTGCATTTCCTGCTTTGTATACTTTGTATAATCAGCCATTTTTGAATTTCCCTCCCTCAATTAGTGTCTGGTAGAATAGCCAAGATGCGGCTCATTCTTAAGGTTCATGAGGCGAGCGCCGCCAAGGACATTAAGAAGATCATCCTGATCCTTGCAGCCGTATACGTATTTCTGGAGGTAATCCTTGAAGGTCTCCGGAATCTTTGTGCCGTTAGCAGCATCCTCTGCAGCCTGTTTTGCAACCTCTGCAGCCTTTGCAAGCTTCTCGTCTTCCGGTTTAGCAGCAGCAGCCTTCTCAGCCTTTGCAGCAGCCTTTGCGAGCTGTGCCTTTGCATCTTCAGCGTCAAGGTACTTGGAAGCCTTATCGTACTCCTTAAGTCCCTTATCATCATCATCATAGTAGCCATAGCACTGTGCCGGCCATGCGCCGTACGGAGTACGAACGACAGCGTCTACGCACTCGCCGAAGATTCTTGTCTTTGTAGGATCACGGCGGATATATTCATCACTTACGATCTCCTCGCATGTAACGATCGTACGCTTTGCAGCGATTGCGATATCAACATCGTGGAACTCATCACCATCGATAATGCAGGTTCCATCCGGAGATGCCTGCTGTACATGGATGATCGCGCAGTCAAGCTTCGGAACCGGAACAGCAAGAAGCTTCTCGCCCGGCTCAAACGGGTTCTCGATATCTACGCACTTTAAGTTGTCAACGCCTTCCATTGTTTTTCTCTTCTCTTCGCTGATGCCCCAGAATTTAACAAGGCCGGAACCCTGCATCATTCTTACCGGGAGATACGGAAGACCAAGAGAAGCTGCGTGAAGCTGTAACATAAGAACGTCCTGAGAGTAGTCCTCGTATGTAAGCTCACCTTTCTCGATTGCAGCACGGAAACGACGTGCAACGTTTGTATAACCAGAGTTTGCTGTGTAGCAGTTGATGTAAGCTCTTACACGACCCTCACCGATTAAGGAGTCCCAGTCTCCGCCTGCCGGGCCGGACCAGCCTACAAAACCAGTTTTACCCTGACGAAGGATCTCGTAAACAGCAGCATACGGTTTACGGTTTGTTGTAAATCCGCCGAGGCAGAGTACATCGTTATCATGTACGTACTTCTCTACGGCGTCGTGTAATGACATAACTTTATTAGCCACAATAAAGCCTCCTTTATTTATATTTGCAGTTAAAAGGCCTGCCTGTTCTCCTCAGACAGGCCTGAACTGCTTTTTAGTTCCTGTAAAAATATACCATGTTATGAAACGGATTTCAACTTCGATTCCATTTCTGGAATGGATTTTATCAAGATTTGAACATCAGCATGAAGTAACCGGCTGCTACTGCAGAACCGATAACACCAGCTACGTTCGGGCCCATAGCGTGCATCAGAAGGAAGTTGGTCGGGTTCTCTTTCGCACCAACTGTCTGAGAAACACGGGCTGCCATCGGAACTGCGGATACACCTGCGGAACCGATTAACGGGTTGATCTTACCGCCTGTGATCGCGCAGAGAACTTTACCAAGCAGGATACCACCGACTGTCGCGAAAGCGAAAGCAAGAAGACCCATAGCGATGATGGCAAGTGTCTGGACACGAAGGAAGATCTCACCATTTGCTGTAGCACCTACGGTTGTACCGAGCATGATCGTAACCATGTTGCAGAGTGCGTTCTGTGCAGTATCGGAAAGTCTTCCGGTAACGCCGGACTCACGGAACAGGTTACCGAGCATCAGCATACCAAGAAGCGGTGCTACGGATGGAAGAAGCAGGGAGCAGAACAGAACAACGAATACCGGGAAAACGACTTTCTCGACTTTGCTGACTTTTCTTAACTGCTTCATAACGATCTGACGCTCTTTCTTTGTTGTAAGGAGCTTCATGATCGGCGGCTGGATCAGCGGGATCAGAGCCATGTAGGAATACGCGGCTACAGCGATCGGAGCCACAAGATCCGGAGCCAGGTTATTTGCGATATAGATTGCGGTCGGGCCATCAGCACCACCGATGATACCGATCGCTGCACACTCACCCGGTGTGAAAAGTCCGGTTGCATTTGCAAGTGTAAATGCAACATAGATACCGAACTGAGCGGCTGCACCGAGAAGAAGGCTGACCGGATTCGCGATCAACGGACCGAAGTCTGTCATCGCACCGACTGCCATGAAGATCAGGCACGGGAATAAGCTGGACTTAACGCCCATGTACATAATTCTTAACACACCGGACTGATACCAGTGATCTGCCTCATTCATAAGACCTGCAAGCGGAAGGTTCGCAAGGAACATACCGAATGCGATCGGGAGCAGAAGGAGCGGCTCAAACTGCTTCTTGATTGCAAGATATAATAAAACGAAGGATACAAGGAGCATAACGCCCTGCTGCCAGGTGATTGCGGCGAAACCTGACTGAGCGAGGAGCTCCGAGAAAACTGAAAGTATATTCACGTGTGGCACCTCCCGCTTAGTTTAAGGTAACCAGAACTGCACCTGTCTCAACGGAATCGCCTGTGCTTACATTGATAGCTGCAACAGTTCCTGCTGCCGGAGCAACGATCTCTGTTTCCATCTTCATAGCTTCCATAACGATTACGCACTGACCGTAGCTTACTGCGTCACCGACTTTAACTTTGATGTCAAGGATCTTACCTGGCATCGGAGCTTCTACTGTCTGTCCACCTGCGGACGGAGCTGCTGCCGGTGCTGGAGCCGGAGCCGGTGCTGGAGCCGGAGCTGCCTTCGGTGCCGGTGCTGCTGCCGGAGCCGGAGCTGCCTTCGGTGCCGGTGCTGCTGCGAGGATCGGTGCCGGTGCGCTTACCTGCGCGCCTCTGTCAAGCGGTCTGTACTCGTCTACTCTCTCGATCTCAACTTCATACTTTTTTCCGTTTAATGTTGCAACGTATTTCATTTCTTTTAATACATCCTTTCCTTTTTTTGCGTGCAGCTGATTCATATTCGCATAGCTGCTTTTGCTTTTACATTTGGGTCTTTTACAGTTCCTTGATACTTACTACACGGAACTCTTCCCCGGACAATCTTGCTTCCTCACTGACTGCCGCGAGAAGCACTGCATAGGATTCCTCATCGATAGCCGGAGCCGGTGCTGCAACTGCCGCAGCTGCCTTTGGCGCACTCTCCTTAAATAATGTACCGATGACCTTAGAGATAATGATAACCGCGATTGCGAGCACTGCAAGTGCTGAGAATACGACTAACAATCCAACGAGTGAAATGACAATCGAATCCGCAACGGTCATACCGCCTGTCCACATATACTTACCGCACCTCCTTCGTTTCGTTTCATTTAAGAAACTTTTGTTGGTTAGTTATTCCGTATTGTGAAATGCATTCCACATTTTTCTCGGCGCATAAGGGTACTTGACAAATCAGCACCCATAATCACCTTGTTTCTATGCAGTTTTCACAATATCGTAATTTGAGTATATCAGCTTTCTGCGCAAATGTCAACAAAGCCGATTGAAAAAAATATATCAAATATACTAATTCAACGTGATATAAAGACAAGTACAGCTTATGTCCTTATATCGGCAAACCTACTCTGTTAGTACTGTTTTCCAGTCCTGACCGTTCCGTTTTCACTGCTGTCCCGGCACATTCCTGCGCCGGAGTACTTCGCTTGCGACAGTCTTCAGCTTCGTGCGAGTTCGCAAAAACCGCCCGTCAACTCCTGCATGATATGCATGAATCGACGGGCGGTCACAGTCTCAGATATGGTTCCCGATTTACGGCTGTTTTCCAATATAAGCAAGGATTCCGCCGTCGACGTAGAGGATATGTCCGTTCACGAAATCAGATGCCTCAGATGCGAGGAATACCGCCGGTCCCTTTAAGTCCTCGACAGTCCCCCATCTCGCTGCCGGTGTCTTCGCGATGATGAACTGGTCAAACGGGTGACGGGAGCCGTCCGCCTGGCGCTCTCTTAGCGGCGCCGTCTGGGATGTCGCGATATAGCCAGGTCCGATGCCGTTGCACTGGATGTTACCAGAGCGATCTTTCCTTCCAGGGAAAACATGTTTTTCTTATCCATTTTGTCTGTTTCCTTTCTCTCTATAAATAATAAGGTATCGATCATCCTGCCGTCATCCGTTCTTTCGTTCAGGATATCTTATTTTAAATCTGTAGGAGTGATCGTGTCCATATCGTCAAACTCCTGGTTCTCTCCGCCCATCGCCCAGATGAAGGTGTAGTTGGAGGTTCCGGCTCCGCAGTGGATGCTCCATGACGGGCTGATCACCGCCTCCTCATTTTTCATGACGATGTGTCTCGTCTCCGTCGGCTCACCCATAAAATGCATGACCACCTGGTTCTCCGGAACTTCAAAATACATATAGATCTCCATGCGGCGCTCATGTGTGTGGCACGGCATGCTGTTCCAGACACTGCCCGGTTCCAGGGCCGTCATTCCCATGGACAGCTGGCATGTTTTTAAAACGTCCGGATGGATAAACTGGTTGATGACTCTCTTATTGGACGTGTTAGAGTCACCGAGCGGACGTTTCGCAGCATCCTTTAAGGTGATGAGTCTCGTCTCGTAAGATGTGTGGGCCAGCGCACTCACCATATAGAATTTTGCCGGAGCATTTTCATTGTCGCTGGCAAAAATCACTTCTTTCGTACCTTTTGTGATGTAAAGGCAGTCTTTATAATCAAGATGGTACTCCACCCCATCGGCTGTGATCGATCCGGAACCGCCGATGTTGAAGATCCCGATCTCACGGCGCTCAAGGAAGTAATGAGTCCCGAAGTTTTTCCAGCAATCGATCCCTTTTTCGATGGAAACATGTTCTTTCACCGGCATGCAGCCCAGTGTCACCATGCGGTCTACATGAGAGTAGACAGATACCACCTCGTCCGGGCGGTAGAGATCCTAGATCAGGAACTCATTTCTCAGTTCTTCTGTCGTGTAGCGTTTTACATCTCTCTGATTTGCGGAATAGCGAATATGATATTGTGGTCAGAAGTCCGCTCCTATCTCCGCAGACAGACCTACAGAAAGCATCGGAACTCCTGACCCTGACAGCATTCTATGCAGAACGACAATTTTTGTCATCCTATCTGACTATCTGACTTTTTTCGCGGCGTACCGGAGTGCTCCGACGCAAAAAGTGCCAGAAGGAAAGCGTCCAGCACCAGGAACATGATCGCCGCCTGGAAGCCCAGCCTGTCCGCAAGGACTCCGATCACCTGCGGGGTCAGGATCCCGCCTAGGGAACCGATCCCCGTAAACACCGACATTCCAAGCGGGGAATTTCCCATGAGATCGCCGGTAAAGGCCGTCGTTGTCGGAAATGCGCCCGCCATGCCAAGACCGAGAAGAACCAGGGCTGCCACCGCCATCGCCGTATTGCCTGCGAATACAAGGATCAGCACCGAGGCAAACTGAAGAACGGAGATCACAGCTAGGATCTTTGCCGGCGGCACATTCTTCGAGATCGAAGCGATCACGATCCTGCCGATCATGATCATGATCCAGGTTACAGACACCATAACGGTCGCGAGACTTGCGGACATAAATCCGGTGCTCTTTAAATAGGTAACAAACCACCCGTTTACGGAGTTTTCAAGTCCCATATAGAAGAACAGTGCGCCGACTGCCAGGAGAAATCCTGTATTTTTTAAGAACCAGAGCTTGTCCTTCTGTCCTGATGCCGGACCATTCTCCTCTCCTGCCGGTTTCTTTTCTTCCTTTTCGATCTTGCGGTAATCCATCGTCGCATAAGAAACAACGATGAGAACCGTGAGGACTGCAAGAAGCTGTAAGATCGTCTTCCAGTTCATCCCCGCACCCATAAGGATCATGGTGACAAACGGGGACAGGAACGCGCCCACCGCATACCACATGTGGAGCAGGTTTAAATATTTGTTGGAGCTCCCCGTCACCTGACGGATCGCGTGGTTATTGATGATCGTGATCATTCCCTTTGTAATACCGATGAGAAAGATCATCACATAGAGAACCGGGACCGGAAGTCCGAATGTAAATAAAAGCAGGCAGACCGGATACGGGATCGCGAGGACCACGACAGCCATCTTCTGGGACATCATCCCGCAAAATACCGGGTAGACCAGGCTGGAACATAAGTTTCCGATCGCCAGGAACGACAGCAGACCGCCCGCCGCCGTAAAGCTCAGGTTTCTCTCTTCGATCAGGTTTGGCAGGATGACTCCGAAGATCAGGATGACCATTCCGCTGATAAAATAAGCCAGATAACAGTGATCGATCACCGACCGCCTGTCTTCTCTCGTGATTTCCATCATATGTGTTCTCCCCCAAAAAGCTTCTGAAAGGCGCCGCAGTGACCGGATCCTCTCCGCTTTATTGTTAATTTTTCTCCATACTTTTGCATCATATCACCTTTTTTCCGTCAAGACAAGGAGGATTTCCCCTGATATTCCATCTTGTGGAATTTTTATACTATTATTTTGTAAGAATTTTCCACTCCGAAAATTCCGCAGGATACTTTTCGCTGTGGATTTTCTGGTCTGAAAATCCGTAATTCGTTGACACTCTCCCCGACTTACTATACAATAAGAGGAAACAGTGTCTGCCGCCTGCCATTTCCGGCAGTTTCCGGCAGTTTCTCCCGTCTCTGCGGAGAGGGGGCAAAATAAGGAGGATAAAAGGTATTATGAAGGACATAAAGAAGGTGACGTTGATCGGTCTCGGCGCGATGGGGGTATTTTTTGCGCCGCGTATTTCAGAAAAACTTGGGGCTGATTTCCGGATCCTCGCGGATGGTGCGAGAAAAGAGCGCCTGGAGCGAAAAGGTGTGACCGTCAACACGATCAATTATCGCTTTCCGATCATCACCCCGGATGTAGAGGGAGATCCGGCAGATCTCGTCATCATCGCGGTAAAAGGATATGATCTGGAGCAGGCGATCAAAGATATCAGAAATCAGGTCGGAAAGGACACAATCATCCTCTCCGTATTAAACGGCGTCGAGAGTGAAAAGCAGGTTGCAGCTGTCTATGGAGAAGAACATGTCCTGTATTCCTACATGCGGATCAGCATTGTCATGAAGGACGGAAAGACAGAGTTCGATCCTCACAAGGGTTCGATCCACTTCGGGGATCTGAAGAATGATCCGGAACACTATTCCGAGAATGTTCTCGCAGTAAAGAATCTGTTCGATCTCTGCGGGATCGACTATAAGGTCGATGCAGACATGTTAAAAGGCATCTGGTTCAAATTCATGTGCAATGTCGCCGAAAATATGACCTGTGCGATGTTCGGCGTTCCGTTCGGCGCTTTCCAGAAGAGCGATGACGCCAATTATTTCCGTCACAAAGCCATGTGGGAAGTGATCCATGTCGCCAATAAACTTGGAATCGACATTGGTCAGAACGAGATCGACCGCCAGGAGCACACGATCGGACGTCTTCCATATGAAAATAAGCCGTCCACACTCCAGGATCTGGAAACCGGAAAGCATACGGAAGTCGATATGTTTGCCGGTACCGTTGTACGTCTCGGGAAAGAACTCGGCGTTGAGACTCCGGTCTGCGAGTGTTTCCTTCATGGGATCCATCTGATCGAGGACCGGATGTTCGGAGTTATCTAAGTCTCATACTTCTGCATGTTTAAAGCTGTCCGCTGTTTGTTTCTGCGGACAGCCTTTCTTTTTGTTTTTCTCTTTTCTGCTTCTTTTTCATCCTGTTTTCCCGGCAAAACCTTATTTTATTAGTTCTTTGGGCAATACTGAAAACAACCTTGCATTTCCCGACGGACTGTATTATATTAAACATATGAACGATGGTTCATATGTTTATGTATAAATAGATTGCAAATATAATTCTTAGGAGGCCGACTCTATGGATGAATTAGAAAGAACCAAGCAGGAACCGGATGAGCATGAAGCTGAAGAATGCTGCTGCGGACACCATCATCACCACGATGAGGACCACTGCTGTGGACACGAACACGGCGAGCATCATGACGCGCATCACGACGAGCACCATGAACACGAACACTGCGGCTGCGGACACCACCATCACCACGATGGCGAGGACCACTGCTGCGATGATGACGATGATGACGATCACTGTGGACATGAGCACGGCGAGCATCACGAAGGTCACGAGGAACACCACCACGCTTCCACTCCGAAATCTGAGTGCATCGTCTACGTGATGAAAAACATCGACTGTGCAAACTGTTCCGCAAAGATCGAAAAAAAGATCCAGGAACTCCCGGAAGTCGATGACTGTATCCTGACGTTTGCGACAAGGCAGCTCCGTGTCTACTCTTCCGAGGGCACCAAACTTCTCCCGAAAATGCAGGCGATCGCCGATCAGATCGAACCCGGAACCATCATCGAGGTCCGCCCGAAGAATCCAAAGGCTGTCTGCACAGTCTATGTGATGAAAAACATCGACTGCGCGAACTGTTCCGCAAAGATCGAGAAAAAGATCCAGGAACTCCCGGAAGTCGACGATTGTATCCTGACGTTCGCGACAAGACAGCTCCGTGTCTACTCTTCCGAGGGGACAAAGCTTCTCCCGAAGATGCAGGAGATCGCTGATCAGATCGAACCTGGAACCGTCATCGAAATCCGTGAGGAAGGAAAGCCGTCCTCCGACACCCGCGATGACAAACACGACCACGATATTCCGGAGCTGCTCGCCGGAGCTGCTTTATTTATCATCGGTGAGCTTCTCTCCCATTCGATGCCGCCGGTATCGATCGGCTGTTTTGTGATCGCCTATCTGATCCTCGGACGTGAAGTCCTCCTCACCGCACTCAAGAACATGAAGTCCGGCCATGTCATGGACGAAAACTTCTTGATGAGCGTTGCAACGATCGGTGCGTTCGCGATCGGTGAATTCGGCGAGGCGGTCGGCGTTATGCTCTTCTACCGTGTCGGTGAAGCGTTCGAGCACCGCGCAGTCGAGAAGAGCCGCAGTCAGATCATGGAAGCCGTCGATCTCCGCCCGGAGACTGTTCTTCTGGATGAGAACGGCACTGTCCGGGAGATCCCGGCCGGTTCTGCCGCCGTTGGAAATATCGTGCAGATCCGCCCCGGCGACCGCATCCCTCTCGACGGAGTCGTTGTCGAGGGCGAGAGCCGCATCGATACCTCCCCGATCACCGGAGAGCCGGTTCCGGTATCCGTAACAGTCGGAAGCACCCTGACCTCCGGCTGCGTCAATACCTCCGGTCTCTTAAAGATGCGCGTGGAAAAAGAGCTCTCCGAGTCCATGGTCACAAGGATCCTGGATTCTGTAGAGAACGCTGCAGCCAGCAAGCCACAGGCGGAACGCTTTATCACAAAATTTGCACGGGTATACACCCCGTTCGTCGTTGCTCTCGCAGCAGCGACCGCGATCATTCCGTCCCTGATCACCGGAAACTGGTCCCACTGGATCTACACAGCGCTTACCTTCCTGGTAATCAGCTGTCCATGTGCCCTCGTTTTAAGCGTACCGCTCGCATTCTTCTCCGGGATCGGCGCCGGATCCAGAAAAGGGATCCTCTTTAAAGGCGGGATCGCCCTGGAAACACTGAAAAATGTAAAGACCGTCGTCATGGATAAGACAGGAACCATCACAAAGGGCAATTTCATTGTCCAGGACATTGTTCCTTCCGCAAATTACACAGCAGCCGAAGTCCTTCAGGCTGCAGCTGCATGTGAGACCGCTTCCACCCACCCGATCGGCACAAGCATCCTTCTCGCAGCAAAAGAGCAGGATCTGAGCCTCGAAAACCCGGCACAGCTTGAAGAGATTTCCGGAAAGGGCATTCATGCCAGACTTTCCTGTGGAGATGTCCTCTGCGGAAACAGAAAGCTCCTGACCGAGTTCAACGTGGACTGCGGTACTTACGATGAAAACGGAGCCGTCACCACCGTTTATGTAGCGATCAATGGTACTTTCGCCGGAACGATCCAGATCTCCGACACGATCAAGCCGGAGGCAAAGGATGCGATCAGGACATTAAAATCCATGGGGATCCGCTCCGCAATGCTCACCGGTGACGGGGAAGCCGCTGCCGAAGCTGTTGCGGATGCTGTCGGGATCGACCATGTTTATGCAAAGCTTCTCCCTGCCGACAAACTGGAAATCCTGCAGAAACTCCGCGCCGAGAGCGGCAGCGCGATGTTCGTCGGCGATGGGATCAATGACGCACCGGTTCTCGCAGGCGCCGACGTCGGAGCTGCGATGGGCAGTGGTGCGGATGCCGCGATCGAGGCTGCTGATGTCGTATTTATGACTTCCAGCATGGACGCGATCCCGACCGCGATCAGGATCGCAAAGAGCACCGGCGCGATCTCCAACCAGAACGTTGTGTTCGCACTCGCAGTAAAGGCACTCGTCATGGTACTGGGACTCATGGGAATCGCCTCCATGTGGCTCGCCGTGTTCGCCGATACAGGAGTGGCGATCCTCTGCGTATTGAATTCCATCCGGATCCTGTACAAAAAATAAAGCAGGAAATTCCATCTGGATTTCCCCCTAATCATTAAAAAGCTCTGAAGAACCTTTTCACATTGTTCTTCAGAGCTTTTTCTTATGCCCGATCATATTTTCACATCTTCGTCTGGTTTCAGGCAGATATCTTTCACGGTCCGGACTTTTTCACGCAGTCTCCGCTTCTTCGCCCGGATCTGCACTCTTCTATTTCAGCATTCCCATCACCACGACTGCCACAAACAACACGCACATGCACCCGATAAAGATATCGATCGTCCGGACGGACACGTTGATCTTATCGTACATGCGCTCCTTGATGGATCTGTTTTTCAGCCTCTCATTCTCCTCCTGAAGCCGTTTATTTTCTTCAGCGAGTTCTTCCAGACTCTTTTCCTTCAAGGTCTCCACAGCCTCTTTGGCGGCCTCAGCCACAGTCTCAGCCTCCCCCATCTTCTCCATCTCTTCTTCCATCCTCTCACCTCCAGCTTTTTCCGGATTCACACAACAGCAACAAGTGAAAACACACTTTGCGAGTTTCCCCTTGTTATCGCGACAGTCGCCAAGGTCCCGCGCAAGCGTGGACTTTGGCTCGTTGTTCGCGTAAACAAAGAACGGGCTTCGGAACTCATCCGCCGCCCGTTCTCTCAAACTGCCTGACAACAGTTTCTTTATTACTTCTTTGCAATGTACTTTCTGATATCGAGTGCGATCGCAACTACGATAACGATACCCTGTGCAATGTACTGGTAGTTTGTATCTACTCCTAAGTACTGTAAGCAGGTCTTTAAGATCTCGAATACAAGGACACCGATGAGAACACCGGAGATACGTCCGATACCACCGTTTACGGATACGCCGCCGATGGTGCAGGCTGCGATAGCCTCAAGCTCCCATCCGTTACCCATGTTGACGGAGGAACCACCGGATTTCGCTCCTACAAGGAAGCCGCCCAGTGCGTAAAGAGCTGCAGCTGTCATGTAGATGATGATCTTTGTCTTCTTTGTGTTGACACCAGAAACCTCTGCGGACTGCTCGTTGCCGCCGATCGCATACATGTATTTTCCATGAGGAGTCATGTTGTAGATGAACCACATAACAAGACCAACCGCAAGGGCGATCAGGAACAGGTACGGAATCGCACCAAAGAGTTTACCTTTTGCTACTGCTGTGTATGCGTTGTGATAACCGCCGATCGGGGTTGCGTTTGTGTAAACAAGGCAAACACCGTAAACGATAAGCTGCATACCAAGAGTTCCGATGAAAGCCGGAACCTGTAAGTAGGAAATTACGATACCATTGATGAAACCAAAAATACAGCAGACTGCAACGCAGATCAGAAGAACCGCGAGAACCCATAACGGCCATGCGTTTCCGAAGTCCGGAAGGTTCTGGAAAAACTTACCGCTGTAATCCGGTTTCTGAAGTAATGTACCTGCTAAGCAGGCAGAAAGACCAACCATACGTCCTGCGGAAAGATCTGTACCTTTTGTAATCAGGCATCCGGAAACGCCGCAGGCGATGATGAATCGCGGCGCTACGTTTAACGCAATATTGATCAGGTTGTTGCGTGTGAAGAATGTAGGCTGTTTGATTGCAGTAAACACTGCAAGTAATAAAAGGACGACGATGATTCCATTATTGATAAGGAAATCTTTTGCATTTATTTTTTTCGCTGTCATGACTGAACCTCCCTGTAATCTACTTGTTTTCCTTGCCGCTTAAAGTAAACTTTGTGGCGAAGGACATGATCTTCTCCTGAGTTGCGTCTTCTCCTTCCACCTCACCGGTAATGTGACCGTTGCACATTACGATGATTCGGTTGGACATACCGATCAGCTCCGGCATCTCCGACGAGATCATAATAATGGATTTGCCCTGTTTTACGAGATCGATCATGATCTGGTAGATCTCATACTTGGCTCCGACATCGATTCCTCGGGTCGGCTCATCCATGATCAGGATATCAGGATTGTTTGCAAGCCATCTTGCGATAATTACTTTCTGCTGGTTACCACCGGAAAGAGACTGGATCAGGGTCTTTCCGCTCGGTGTCTTGATCTTTAATTTCGCGATGCTGTCCTTTACGACCGCGTCAACTTCTTTCCTGTTGATCTTGCCCATATGGGTGTAGTTTTTGTAGGAAGCCATCGCCGTATTATCATTGATGCTCAGGCATCCGAAAATACCGTTACCACGGCGGTCCTCTGTAATCATTCCCACGGAACTGTTGATCGCATCCTGCGGTCTCTTGATGTGGGCCTCTTTTCCGAGGATCTCAACGGTACCGCTCTCAATGTGGCGCATTCCGAAGATCGCTTCCATAAGCTCTGTTCTCTGTGCGCCGACAAGTCCGCCGAATCCTAAGATCTCGCCTCTCTTTAACTCGAAAGAGCAGTCCTTAAAGGAATTCGGTAAGATACTTGTCAGGTGGCTGACCTTGAGCACCGTCTCATCCGTCCGGTAATCTTCCTTCGGCGGATAAACGTTGTTTAACTCACGTCCAACCATCTGTTTTACGATCTCCTCATCGGAGATATCTTCGATCGCCCAGGTTCCAACGTATGTACCGTCTCGCATGATGGTGATATCGTCGGAAATTTGGCGGATCTCAGCCATCTTGTGGCTGATATATATCATAGAAACACCTCTGGACTTCAGATCTCTGATGATCCGGAATAATGCCTCTACCTCGTTATCAGTCAGGGAGGACGTCGGCTCATCCAGAATTACAAGATTTGCGCTCTGGCTGACCGCTTTTGCGATCTCTACTGACTGCATCTGTCCGATTGATAATGTGCCGAGCTTTGCTTTCGGGTTAAAATCCATCTTAACGTCCCGAAGCCATTTCTCAGCTTCGCTGTTCATCTTCGCGTGGTCAACGACCTTGATCGGTCCGAAGTTTTTCATCGGATAACGTCCAAGATACATATTCTCAGCAATGGAGCGTTCCGGAATCGGCTGCAGCTCCTGGTGAACCATGGCGAGTCCCTTTTTGAGCGCGTCATCCGGGTTTGCGATCTCCGTCTTCACTCCGTCGATATAGACTTCGCCTTCATCCATCTTGTAAATTCCGAAAAGACATTTCATCAGTGTCGATTTACCGGCACCGTTTTCTCCCATCAGTGCGTGGACCGTTCCGGGGCGGACCCGTAAGTTTACTCCGTCAAGTGCTTTAACACCTGGGAAGGTTTTTTTGACTCCTCTCATTTCGAGTCTGTACTGTTCTGCCATCCCAAAACTCCTTTCAGATACACTCCCCCGCATCTCCGGGTGGCATATTTTTTAAGTTTTAAGTTCAGAGAACCGGGTGTGCCAGACACACCCGGTTCTCATTTGTTACAGTATCAATTACTTTAACATATCAAGGATTTCCTGAGCGTTATCCTGAGTAACCTTCTCGTAGTTGACCATATTAACAGCATCAACCTTCTCGCCGCCTAAGAACTTAACAGCGATATCGCTTGCAGCCTGAGCCTGTGCGAAGTGGTTGTTGAATACAGTACCTGTCTGTTTGCCGTCGATTACGTTCTGAACAGCCTCTGTAAGAGCGTCAACGCCTACAAGGTAGATATCCTCGTTAACTTTACGTCCTGCTGCTTCGATTGCCTGTAAAGCACCAAGTGCCATAGCATCGTTGTTGCAGAAGATAACCTCGATCTTGTCGCCGTACTGAGTTAAAGCATCCTGTGCGATCTGCTGAGCCTTAGCCTGATCCCAGTCACCACGCTGTTTTAAGAGTTCCTCAACTTCTACGCCTGCATCTGTAAGAGCCTTAACAGAGAACTCTGTTCTGTACTGAGCATCTACGTTCTCCGGATCGCCCTGGATCATGATGTAGGAAACTTTGCCGTCGCCGTTGATATCGCCCTTGTTTGCTGTCTCAAGGATCTCTTCGCCCTGATATGTACCGGACTGTCTAGCGTCGCAGCCTACGTATGTAGCGTTGATGCCTTCAGATTCCCATCTCTGCTCTTCTGCCTCATCCGGCTCACGGTTGATGTAAACAACCGGGATACCAGCTTCGTTACACATATCTGTGATCTCCGGTGCGGAAGAAGCCTGTACAAGGTTTAAGATCAGAACATCATATTTCTGAGTGATGAAGTTCTGGATCTGGTTTGTCTGCTCTGCCTGATCGCCCTTACCATCCTGAACGACTACGTTCTCAGCCTTGAATCCAAGGTCCTCTGTTAAGTAGCGAACTAACTCTGTTCTGTAAAGAGTCATGAAGTTATCATCGAACTTGTAGATGCTGATGCCGACTTTCTTGTCTGCTACATCTGTGGTTGCTGCTGCGGCTGCAGCTGTTGTTGCAGCTTCTTTTGCTGCCTCGGTAGCTGCTGCTGTTGTCTCTTTTGCTGCCTCAGTAGCTGCTGCTGTTGTTGCTGTTGTGGAAGAGCTTCCGCATCCTGCTAAAGACAGGGCCATCATGGAAGCCAGTGCCATTGCTGTTACTTTCTTTGTCATTCTCATGTTTTTGAATCCTCCCATTCAAAAAATAATTTTGACCGTTTAGGCATTTTCCCTTAACGACAAGTTAATTATAGTTTGTCTTTGTGCATTTTTCCATACTTTTTTTTATGATAAATTATTGAAATTCTTTGATTTATGTAAAAAAACCACAATTTTTTGTCATACCACGGCAGAAAAACGCTTAATTGGCACTACCAGTCCCGGATCCAGGGCTGCTTTTCCATCAACTTTTACAAATGGATCCGGATCAGTTTGCGACCATATGCTGCGGGCACCAGAAGTATTTTTCCTGTGTGACCTCTTTTCCCATCGCCAGTTCCTCCGCCGTGTCAAAGATCCGCTTCGCATAAGCCTCCCTGTCCGATTCCACCGTTCCGAAAAGTTTTCCCTCGCGGAATGCCTCCTGACCGGCCGGAGTCCCGTCGATCCCGACGAGTTTGATCGTCCCGGCCATGATCCCCTCCCGCTCAATCGCATCGATCGCCCCGAGCGCCATATCATCGTTGTTGCAGATCACAAGTTCGATCTCATCCCCGTAATCGGAAAGCCATTCTTCCATGAGTGCAGACGCCTGGTTTCTCTCCCAGTTCGCGATCCCGCTCGTGATCCTCCGGATCGGGACACCGCCGTCCTTTAAGGTCTGGACCGACCACTCCGTCCGGATCAGGGAATCCTGGTGGTTCGTCTCCCCCTCAAGAAGGACGTATGAGACGACCCCGTCCCCATTCCGGTCAAGGGATGCCGGATTCTTCCGGTAGGCATCAACGAGGATCTGCCCCTCAAGGACCGCCGACTCTTTCGCATCCGCCCCAACATAATAGAGTTTTTCCCAGCGGTTCATATCCTCCGACACAGGTTCCCGGTTGAAGAACACGATCGGGATATCCGCCTCCATCGCTTTGTCGATGACACCGGAAGCTGCCGAGCGGTCAACCATGTTCACACAGAGCACATCACAGTTTAAGCCGATCATCCGCTCCGCCTGGCTGTTCTGGGTCATCTGGTTTCTCTTCGCATCCCGGACATCCAGGGTTACCCGGATCCCCGTCTCCTGTTCATACTCCTTTGCATCCTGCTCCATGGAACTCCGGAGTGTCCCGATAAACGTATCATCCCCGCGGTACAGGAGAACCCCGATCCGGAGAGAAGTCTTTTTTTCTTCCTGCGCACCGTTTTCCAGAGCGGCCCGCCACACGGTGATCCCAAGCAGTGCTGCCGCCGCAAGCGCGACCGTCATGACCGGAAATCTGTTCTTTTTCATTCTGGCATCCTCCTATTCCATCGGATACAGCAATTTCTCATAGGTCCCGCTCTTTAAGATCCCATCATCGATATATTCCGGCGTCAGTGTGATCTGTTTCTCATTCCACTCTCCGCCTGCCGCCTGTACGGCTTTTTCCACGCTTAAGTATCCTTCATCAAAGCGGTTCCACGCCATCAGACCGGTGACGATCCCCTTGTCCATCTGGTTTAACAGTTTTGTCGTACTTCCGATCCCGTAAAGCGCTGTTACATGTTCCCGGTACACGCCGCTTCCCTCCAGAATATCCGCGAGATCCGACACCGCGCCTACATCCATGCCGACTGCCATAATTTTTCCGTTTTCCGGGTACACGGTCCCCTCGATCGTTTTCCGGTAAGTGTCCTCATTTCTCTTCTCGATCAGACTGACTGAAAAGCCGGCCTGGTCGAGCACAGAACGAAGTCCGTCATATGTATCGGTATTTCCCGTGTAGGAAAGTCCTTCCGTAAACAGACAGACCGGAATCTCCGGTGTCTCATTTTCCACGATCTTCTCGCCGAGGCTCCGCCCCATCTCGTAGCGGTCCACCGAGATCGAACATGCAACCGAACTGCTGATCGTCGAAGCGCCGAGAAAGATCACCGGACATCCCGGAGAAATCTCGTCCAGCTGCATGACCGCGTGGTCCTCCCGCACCGGTGCGAGGATGATCGCGTTCGTTCCGTCCTTCACTTCGCGCACGATGAGCTCATCCTGCTGTTTTTCATCATTTTCTGCATACAGCGTGATAAAATTCACATCCGCCTGATACTTTTTTTCCGCCATGTTCATGCCTTCGCGGAAATTTCCGTAATAATTGTCGTTCACCTGGTCGACGATCACCGACACCCGGAAGATCTCCTTTTTCTTCTCCTTGATGATCAGATCCGTCGAGGACAGCAGATACAGGATCACCAGCAAGATCACTCCGGCACACCAGCCGATCTTTTCTTTATTTGACATTGATCTTTTCCCCCTCTGCCGTCTCCGAGTAAGGGATCGCCTTCATGTGGATCGTCACGGTCGTCCCCTCGTCAAGCTCCGACTCGATCGAGAGACCGTAATCCGATCCAAAATACAGGCGGATCCTTTCATTGACATTCCGGACGCCGATCCCGGAGCCGCTCTTTGAGGCCACATGTTTTTTGTCGGAGAACATGTTTTCGATCTGCTCCTTCGTCATTCCGAGTCCGTTGTCAGAGACCTTCATATAAAGGTCATCGCCATCCCGGTATACATGGATCCGGATCTCCCCATCCCCGTCCATGAACTCCATGCCGTGATAGATCGCATTTTCCACAAGCGGCTGAAGGATCAGCTTTACACTCGCAAGGTCCATAACCGACTCATCCGCCTCGATCCCGTAGGTAAAGCGATTTTTAAAGCGCATATGCTGGATCGTCAGATAATTTCTCACATGTTCGATCTCATCCCGGACGGTGATGATGCTCTTTCCACGGCTCAGGCTGATCCGGAAGAATCTCGCCAGCGCCGTCACGACCTTCACAGCGTCCGCCTGTTTTTCATTCTCGATCATCCAGACGATGATGTCCAGCGTATTGTAAAGGAAGTGCGGGTTGATCTGGGACTGCAGGACGTCGAACTCATTCTTTCGCTTTGATTCATGCTCCGCAACGATGTCATCCATCAGCCGCCGGATCTGGGTCGCCATGTTCTGAATGGATGTGCCGAGATGGCGGATCTCATAGGAGCCGCCCACATAGACATCCGCATTCAGGTTTCCCGCCTCGATCTCGTTCACGGACTTCTCCAGCGCTTCGATTGGGGTCGTGATTCTCGTGGAGATATAGGCGTTGATCACTGCGAGAAGGAAGGCAACAAATACCACGATAAACGTGATCAGGAGACGCGTCTTCAACGCATTCAGGGTGACTCCGCCCATCGGCGCCGCCCCGATGATCTTCCATCCGGTGTATCCGACCGTCTTGACAGTCACCGCCCGCTTTTTCCCCTGGAACATCTCCTCGTGGATCCCGTCGCGGTAGCCGGCCGCCGCCTCGAGGTTTTCCTCTTCCAGCCCGGAATACAAAAGCTGGGCTTCCGGATGGTAGATCAGCTCTCCGTCCGTTCCCATGAGATAGACATAGCCGCCGTTCCCGAGCGTGATCTCATCGAACAACTGTTCCAGACTGTCATAGCGGATATCGATCAAAAGCACGCCCTGTTCCGTGGAGGAACTCTCCGTGATCTCGACCACGCGGGCCGCCGAGATCACCCAGCGGTACTGGTTTTCGCTCACATCAAAGACCCGCTGGACGTGGGGAACCGAAAAATGAAGGTTCTCCGTCTTGCTCAGTGCCGCCCGGAACCACGATTCCTCCGTCGGATCCACACCGGTCTTCAGGCGGGAAGCGGGAACTGCCTCCAGAAGCTCCCCGCTTCTGGAAAACAGGGCGATATTCTCCACATTGTCCTGGTTATTGTCGTAGAGCAGCATCATCTCCCGGTTGACGCGCTCGTTCTCCAGATCCGCATTTTTGATCACGTCGTAATACAGGGAATCGGAAAGCTTCATGATGCCGCGGAGCCACACATCCACCGAGCGGTTCACCTGGTCGATCAGGATCTGATTTTCCTCCTGCATCGTGTCGGACATCTGTTTTGACATCCGGCTGTACAATGACAGTCCGATAAAGATGCTGGCCGCAAGTGCCGTCACCGTAAAGTACACGAAGATCATATAGCGGATGCTGGTCCGTTTCAGAAATCCGTTCTCGTTTTCTGGTTTCATACTGCTCTCCCCTGTTTTTATTCACCGCCCTTTAATTTCCGGGTCTGCTTCCCCTGAATTTTGTCGGTGAGACGCCGAATTTCTTTTTAAAAACGTAACTGAAGTAATTCTGCTCCTGATATCCGACCTTCGCGGCGATCACATATGTCTTGTCATCCGTCATGTTCAGAAGCTCCACCGCCTTATTGAGGCGGACGTCCGTCAGATATCCGATGTACGTCTGCCCGGTTGCCTTCTTGAACATCGTTGAAAAATACGCCGGGCTCATATGAAGGATCCGGCAGATCTGTTCGACCGAGAGATCCGGATCCTGATAATTTTCCATAATATACTGCTTGGCGCGTTCCATGCTCTGTCTCGTCGTGTTGTCGCGCTCCTTATTCATCGCGCCGTTGATCTTTAACGCTGCCCCGAGGAGCCATTTTGAGAACGTCTCCCGGTTCATGACCTGGTGGATGATCGTAAACGGATCCGCCCCCACCTTTGAGTCAGCAAAAAGCTCGTCCATCTCCAGATCATACTGCTGGATCAGCTGGACCAGGCAGTTTGCGACGCTCAGGATGTAAGTCTGGTATTGTCTCGCGTGAACCTTCGCGTCCGACATCCGTCCGATGATCCGTGCGGTCACTTCCCGGATTTTTTCCTCCGGCCCGAATTTGACTGCCTGGATCAGTGCTGACTCATCTTCCGAAGTGAACTGAAGTTTTCCGGTGTTCATCGGCTCCACGTCGTTGATATAGATCGTACTGCCGACACCGACGATCGCGCGGTATCCAAGCGCGTCGAGTGCTGACTGGAAAGATTCACAGATCAGTCCAAGCTCCGTCCGGCTGTGACCGATCCCGATCGTGACCGGAATCATTAAGATCTTCCGGATCTCCTTGCAGATGTCGCTCAGGATATCGATCAGTCCGGTCTGGGAGTTTGTCTCATCCACCGCGACGATCCCTGCGATCTCCGCATCCGCCGCCCCCGAGAATGAAAACAGGGAAAAGCGGCAGTAATTTTTCAGATTTTCCTCCAGGATCTGCATCACGGAGATCGGGATCAGGTCCCGCTCTTCATGAAGCGGCAGGATCACCTCGCCGGAGACAGCCGAAAGCTCCGCCTTGACTGCGATCGAGATCCATTTTTTCGCACCTGCCAGCGGGATATCATACTGTTCCAGGCGCTCCGCCACCGTCATCTCATCCATCTGTCGGCTCACAAGATCCTTTAAAAACTGCTCCCTGAGGATCGGCAGACTGCGCTTGTAATTTTCCCGCAGAAGACTCACGTCCCGCTTCTGCTCAATCTCCTCGTCGAGACTCGCCTGGATCTTCTTTAAGATCGCCGTCAGCTCCTCCACATTCACCGGCTTTAAGATATATTCCGTCACATTTAACTTGATCGCCCGCTTCGCGTACTCGAAATCGTCATATCCGGAAAAGATCACAATCTTCATCGACGGATATTTCTGGCGGATCTTCTCCGCAAGCGTAAGACCATCCATATATGGCATCCGGATATCCGTGAGGACAACGTCCGGCTCCAGATTCTCGATCTTCTCCAAAGCGTCCTCTCCGTTCTCCGCATCGCCGACCACGGTAAAGCCTACCGACTGCCAGTCGATCTTTCGGATAATGCTCTTTCGCACTTCTTCCTCGTCATCCACAAGGATAATTCTGTATAAATCCATTTCCTGCTGCTCCTATCTGAACCGGCGGGATTCTTGCGCCGGGTCGTTTTCATGCCTGTTTTCATTTTACTATAGATCCGCACTGTTTGCAAATGGTTCGCTCCCTGCCAGCGCAGCCGGGATCTGTTTCTTTTTCGTTTTAGTTCAGACTGGACAGAGATCTCATGACAAGGTCAATATCCTTATTTTCCAGTTCCTGAATAATATGCAGGTATGTCTTCTGCGTTGTTGTCATACTTGAATGGCCAAGTCTTCTCGCCACACTTGCGATCGAGACACCGGTAAACAACAATAGTGAGGCATGTGTATGGCGCAGACCATGGATCGATATGACCGGGATCTTACACTTTTTGCAATGCCTGCTCAGGATATCATTTACCGTTGAATTGTACACCTTTGTTTTTGCGAAGATCGGCTGATCCTCCGGTAAATTTTTTACCAGCTCTGAGAACTGGATCACCGTCTGCCAGTCGATCTGGATCTTCCGGACAGATGATTTGTTCTTTGTCGGCTGGAATCCGCCGTCACCCTTATAATTCCATGTTTTGCTGATCGACAGTGTCTGATGGGAAAAATCAAAATCCTTCGGGGTCAGGGCAAGTACCTCCGAAAAACGCATCCCTGTCTTTGCGACCAGAAGAATAAAATAATCCCAGTTGACCTGGTCCTTCAGATCCAGCGAAACAAGCAGCGTATGCATTCAAAATCCCATCCGCATCATCTGCAACCGTATAAAAACCAATCAGCTGATGAGCCATCGGGATCGAGAGCAATGACGATGCGATCAGCTTCCAGTCGTTGATCGGTTCATTGTTGAAATCAGCCCAATGAAAATAATAATCCGGATTGAATCTTCCATCCGGTCCCGGATTTGCGAAATATAAGCTCTCATCCGGATTCATCGCGACAAATACCTGCACAAGGGAAAACAATCCCGTGAATACACCCTCATGTGCGTATTTTTCAATCTGATTGCATGCCTGGCTCACCGGAACACCGCTGCGTTTTAATTCGATATGGATCACAGGCATCCCGTTGATCAGAAGAAGCAGATCTCCCCGTCTGTCATTCAACAGTCTGGATTTTCCACGGAATACCGGCTGTTCTACGATCTGATACCGGCTCTGTCCCGCTGCGATCTCCAGACGGTCATAAATTTTCAGGCTGATCTCTTTACCAAAATGTACTTTATCCTCCGGATTGTCACGTTTTATGGATACTGTTTTCCCGTTGATAAATCCGTTCAGCTTTAATGGTGTCCGCAGTTCCGTGATCTGCTCGATGATCTGCTGCATTTCCCCATCTGTCAATGGACAGTCTCCCAGTCGGTCAATCCCACGGTTATTGTCAAAAAGGATTTTTGCCCAGTTTTTTAACAGATCATCCTCGGTCGGATACTTTAAGATCTGATCCTCCCATCCCTTTGTAGTCAGAATCTGGATCAGGGCATTCTCAAAATCTGATTCTCGTTGAAACATCATCGTTTTTTGCCTCCTTTTTGCGTGTGTTTGGTCGGGAAAACAGGAATTTGGGGGATGGGGAGTGGGACTTACGCTGATGAAGGGTGATAAGACGGTCGAGTTGTTCTAAGTATTGTCCTATTACTCGCTGTTCATCTATCTTGGGAATAGTTACAACTGTATTTCCAACAAGCTCTTTGTTCAGGTTGTTTACAGTACTTCCGGCAGCAAGTGACCTATATTGATTCAGCATTTGAGGAGTGCCAAGCAGATGACAAAGGAATGTTAAATCAAAAATATTGTAGGTGTTTCTGATAAGCAGCCAACCATCGTGAATACACCCATCAATGCCCATTATATAAGGTTTTCCGAAGCTCATCGAATTGGATAAAATCAAATCACCCGGATGAACTTCTCTCGTTTTTGATAAACCTTCTGGTCTGATTTTTTCAGCGGTTTTTATAATGCGATTTCCTTGTGCAGGAGCGTCGCCAATCTTAACCCAATTTAGTCCATCCGGCGAATCAGTAACGAAATCGTCAATCGGTCGTGGTGAGCCTCCACGCTCAATTTGCACTAAATCAGAAACCTTACGCTGTTCCCAAGCATCCGTCTTTTTCGTCCATTTTCCTGTCTTTTACTGCCCGGAATGATGCCTGATCTGATCCCGCGCCATCATTAACGCGTATCCAAGCAGATTTTGACCTCGCCACTGGGACGGATCAAGCCGTTTTGGATCGTCCATCGCAAGTCCAATTCCCCAGATCCGGTCTTTGACAGCACATTCTGCTAGAATCGCATCCCCGGTATTCAATAATTGTTCACAAAGTTCCGAATTTTGTGAAAATTTTTTGATCAGTCCTTCATATACCACCATCTGCCGGATTCCACTCCAGATCAAATCCTCATATCCGGCTACCATCCGCCCGAGTTCCTTGATCCTCGCAGCGTCCTCCGTTGCAAGGATCTTCTCCGCAATCTCATGATCCTGAAACCACACGGCTTTTCGGTACATCATAAACTGCTCCATCGATGTGAAGCAGATTCCGTCCACAACAAATTTTGATGGATACCAGTTGCTGAAAGCTCCATACTCCTCATCCGGATTGTGAAAGCCTATCACACGCATCAGACCTGCCCCACTTTCCGGACTGCAAGCTCCAGTTCCAGGTCATGCAGTCCATAGTACGCCTTTTCCAGGAAGTCCAGAGGGATCTTTTTCACTAACTCCGCACTCGGGATATTATAATACCACTGATAATATGCATAAAATTCGCCGATCCAGTCCGGCATAAATCCACCGATCGACTTTCCCGGCTTCATCCGGTACTGTTCTGTCTCCGTAAAATAATCCCAGAGTTCTCTGGCATCCATGGTATTGACATATGCCTTCGCCTCGTCGATACTCTTTCGTGTTTTACTGGACATATACGCCTTAATAAAGTCTCCTGTATCTTTGTCTGGAAACGACTGTGCAACAAGATCAAACAGTTTTCCCTGATTTTCCACTACATCTTCCAGATATGCATCGGAATATGCCCTCATATCCATCACCTCTCAAGCAGCGTACTAAATACGTTTGTTACCGTATTTGCATCCGAATTTACCAGATCCCGCATCTTTTTTCGTGCCATAATATCTCTTGCGTTATATCGGTCATTGAATTCTGTGTACTCGACGGTTTCCAGCTCATCTTTTAATTCATGCAGTCCGGCATATGCCCGTTCTGTCTTGATACAGTACTGGATTCCGAGACCGCCGAGGGATAACAGTTCTTCCAGAATATCAACATCGATATTGTCACGCACAAACTCTTTCACGATGTAAAAGTAGGACGCATTCGCTCGCCAGCCTTTGATCACGTCGTACGTTTCCGTGTCGATTCCATATGTCGATTCATCCCTTTCTCTCACTCCCAGTAAGAGTGCAGACTGCTGTGTCCAGTATACCATACGAGCGAAAATATTCCAAATAAAAAGAATATGCCTCGACACATTCCAAAGGAACTTCCTACAAAAAAGCTCCCCCGGACCGCCAGAATCTCTCTGCAGTCCGAAGGAGCTTTTTCATTTTCTGCTACTTCATATGTTCTTCGTTCTCGTCATCTTTCTTCACCCTGTGCAGCATGATCGCACCGAATGCGGAGAGGATCATGAGAACCGCCCATATCCAGGTATGGGTGGAATCCCCGGTTTTCGGGTTATCCCTGTCATCATGATCCGGCTCTGTGCCGGATTCTGTCACGGTTTCCGCCGTGGTAGTTTCTTCGATATTGGTTTCGGTCTCCGAAGAGGTTGTTTCCGTCCGGCTTTCCAAAGTCTCATCCGGTGAGGTCGTACCTGCCGGATCTGTCTCTGTCACAGTCTCCGTTGACTGCCCGGTCGGCATCTTCGGAGGACGTTTCGTCGGATCCGTCTCCTCAGGGTCATCGGAATCATGATGCCACGGTCTCGTCGGAGTGACAGGTGTTGTCGGATCAGACGGACTTGTCGGTGTCGTCGGCTGTGTCGGAACCGTCGGATCTTCATTTTTCCGGTTCTCAAACGCAGCTTCCGCCGTATCTCCCGCCGGGATCGTTCCGGATGTTCCGGTCGCTGTAACCGTATATCCGTCCCGCAAAGCGTCATCTGCCTCGGTCACTGTGTAGGAAAATCCTGCCGGGATCTCCTCAAACCGGTACTCTTCCCCGTCCTTTAAGGAAATCTCTGAAACTCCGTTCTCGAAATTCCCATCCGTGAATGTTGCAGCATCGATTCCCGTCTGTGATACACCTGACAGTGTGATCGTGAACAGGAATTTCCTGTTCCGCTCTCCGCGGTTTCCGGATACCGTTTTTTTCACGGCAAGACCGCCGCGGGCCACATTGGTGATCCTGCCGCCGTTTTCGGCACGATCATCGGAAGAGTAAACAGTGTCATATCCATTTACCGGATCCTCGGTTACCCAGTAGGTATATGCCCGTCCATCCGCATCATAGGATGGAAGATCCTCGTAGGTATATGTCCAGAGATCACCGTTCTTGACAAGCACCGGCGCCACTCCGTCAACCGTTTCCTGTGACGTTTCTGCCGTCTTCCGGCACAATCTGACCATGATCTGTTCCGGTCTCTGTGACGTTCCGGCGTCAGTCCAGACCTTATCAAACACAAAGGTGTGCTCTCCGATTTTCGTATTGATGATCGTATCACGGTCTCCCGCATAAAGCGCATTGCTTCCCGTGTAGACCGCATGGTAACCTGTCACCGGCTCCTCAGTCACACGGTACTGATACTTCTCTCCTGCTATGGAATAAAGGTCGAGTCCGTCAAAACGGTAGGTCCATTGATCCGGATCCGTCGTCTGGTCCCATGTCAGGGACACAGTCGAACCGTCCGCATCGATGTCCACTTTTTTCCATGCATTCGAATCGGTACTGCGCTCCAGGATCAGACCGACTGTACCCGGACGCAGACCATCCGCATTCTTCTCATCCTTCCAGACCTTTGTGCCTGAAACAGATGTCAGCGGAATGTTGTAGATCGTCTGCTTCCATGTTCCGTCCGCCGCAGCTTCCACTGCGCCGTACTCTGCGCGGTATCCTGTCACAGCCGGATCATTTACTTCTTTCGCATAGTAGCTGTAAACATCACCATCAGCGGAAGTTTCCGGAAGATCCTTCCACTCCGCCTCAAAGTGATTTGCCTCGTTCAGCTGGACCGTTGTTCCATCCACCGGTTCCTCCGTTTCGTTCTCTCCGGCTTTCCGGTATTTCCTGTGGAGACTCACGGTGACCTCAGCGGCACTCGGACTCGGTCCAACCCATTTTTTCGTCACTTTGAAGGAATTTTTCTTTGCGTTTACAAAGGTAAACAGGGATGCAGTCTGTCTGGTTCCGGCTGGATCAAATTCTGTATCCGTGATCGTCCTTTCCGTCTGTGCTATCTGGACGAACCCATCCGGCACGACTTCGATGACACGGTAAGAGATTGCCTTTCCGACCCGGAATGCCGGAAGATTCGTGATCTTAAACTTCCAGGAATCAAACTCCCAGTATGCTCCGTTGCCGGACGCATCCGCTGTTCCATCCATCGCATACGTCTTTGTCCCGACATCTGCCCACTTGTCCTCGTGGAGCTGATGATCTTCGTTGTCTTCTGCAACCTGGTGCTGGAGTTTCAGGGTGATCGGAGCATTTTCTGTTCCTCCCCACGTTTTCTCTACATAGAGAGTGATCTTCTTGGCCCCGTCATCCGGATCCGGATTCGTTTTCAGCGTGTTTGTCACCGTCGTTGAATCCGCCTGATCATTGTAGCTGACCTGGTAATCCGTTCCGCCTGTGAAGGTTCCTCCGTCATCAATCCAGGTCGATCCATCCCACCCGGTCAGTGGAAGTTCCCGCATCCGGTACTCGCACTCACCCGGGAGACCGGAGATCGATGTGCTCCAGCCATTACTCTCCGAAAGTGTCACAATGACCGGATTTCCACTGATCGTAAAGAGCTTCCAGTCTTCGTTTTCTCCTGCCCGGAAGAACAGGATCATCTGTGTCTGTACCGATCTCGTTCCGTAGGCATTGTCATTGTCACTCCATACCTTGGAAACTGAGAAGTCCTTCAGGTTTGTCCGGTTTGTGATCGTACTCGTTCCGGATGTCACCGTATCTGTGACAGACTGTAAAAGACCGTTTCCGGTAATCAGATAACTGCCGTCTGCCTGTCTGGTCACTGTCTGCGTAGCTGTGTCCGGTGTCTCACCGGGAACTTTATAGCTCACACCTGTCTCCACATACCGGTAATGCAGATAAACCAGTGTGCCATTTTCTTTCATGGCCGCCGGGAGCTTTACCGTTTTCCCGTTTTTCCATACAGCAGCATTGATCTTTCCTGTAAGTGACGGTGCCGCGATCCGCTCGCTCCAGTCCGCCGATGGATTTCCTTCATTGGCATTGAGGATCGCTGATCTCGCGTTTTCATCCGTAAACAGAGCATCCGCATCCATCCAGGAAGCGCTTCCGGCATCAAACGAAGCATCACTGGATGTCGCCGCCTGCAGCTTAAAGGAGGCTGTCAGATCATATCCGAGATAGTCGTTCGTCACAGTTTTTCCTGCCTTGTCCGTCCACTGCTTCGTGAATTTTGCAGTCGTCTGTAAGGAATTCGTGATCTCTGCTGTCTGGGACGGATTTCCCGTGCTGCCAAACTGGACACTGCCGTTTCCTGACGCCTGATAAGCCGCTGGTTTTTCCTCGCTGACGCGGTAGATCCACGGCATCCCGTTCGGCGCGTAACGGTCGAGTCCGCTCCAGATGTACTTCCACTGGTTGATCACAGACTTATCTTCCGTCGGCGTACTGTCCGTCACCGTTGTCCAGTCGATCGCATTCGACTGTCCAGGCTGTGCATTCGCTTTTCGCTCCAGTGTAAGCTCCAGCGTATCCGGTCTTGTCCCGAATTGAGCGTTGAAGTCAGCCCAGTTTTTTGTTAAGACAAGCTGTACCTTGTCCTTTCCATCCTCCTGAGGCGTGTTCCATTTCCGGTTTGCAAACGTTGCTGCTGCCGGAATTTCTGTGTTTCCTGCACTGCTGCGTCCGAAAAGTCCTGAGATCACCTGTCCGACTTTTGCCGCCAGAGACTCTGTGGTCATCCCATTTCCGCCTGACGCATTGGAGGCGGTCGCTGTTACATGCTCCACCTTGATCCCTGCGTTCGAGGCAGTCGCAACCTGGTCAAAGGAAGTATAATCCCCCTTTACTGCCCAGGTGTCAAAGCCTTCCAGGAATCCGTCCTTGAGCTCCGTCACCGTGTACAGATAGTCCGTTCCGTTCGGCGCATAAAGATCCAGATTGTCGAAGACACATTCCAGAGAAACCTGAGCTCCCGCCTGCGCCCCGGCAGCCTCATAGGCAGCCTGAACCTCCGCGGAAGAAAGGATCTTCACCTGTTTCGCAAACCCTGTATCCTCCACGACCTTCGGTGTTCCATCCGCATAGGATGTATAGGATCTTGTCAGCTCAAACTTCACGGCCGGGAATGTCACCTTATCCCCATTTTTGGAAAGTTTCATGAGTTTCCGGACCTTCAGTTTTCCCTTCGGACCCTCGTAGGTATTCGTGATCACGTGGGAAGCTGTCGTGCTGCCGTCGTCATCTCTGACATAGAGCCCCATTCCTCCGACTGCTGCGTCTGCAGCCCCGACAAGCAACTCCTTTCCGTCGGCACCTTTCACACTCTTCTCTCGCAAAACGTAGGTATATCTCTCTCCGTTTTCATCGTAACGCGGGAGTTCCTCCCCGTTTCCCGGAGTCTGGTCTTCAGAAACCGGAACAGTTTCTCCTGTGTTTCCGTCAGCAGCAAGCTGATACACATATTTTCCGATTCTGCTGATCTCGATCGGATAGGAACCGTCTGCGTTTTTTGTGATAGTTGTCCAGTCTTTGACGGTCAATTCTGAAATATTCGCCCGATCAGGGGCTCTATCCGGCCCCGGAGTTCCAAGATATTGGTCGAGCACAAACGTGATCTCCGGATAGTCTTTTGCCGGATAATTGTTTGGCAGGCTCTTATAGCTCTTGGATCCGAGAATTCTCGCATCTTTTAAGAGTGAGTTAATGATCGTTCCTTCCTCGACAACCGCATATTTTCCGGCATACTCCGGAAGTCCGGTTCTGCCGCTCTGATCGATCGGATTTAATACTACCCGAATATCATCCGGACTATACGGCGCATAGCTTTCATCTCCCGGTTTTCCGACTCCTCCTGATGTTCCGATGATATCGGTCTTGTCCGGGTTGCTGGCGCTGGCAACCGCATACTGCGCGATCGCATAATCGAGCGCATTGGAATCTACCTCCGTCCGCTCGAACGCATAATAATAGATCTCGTATCCTTGTGCATTGTACTTTGGAAGATTCCTGATTGTTGCAGTCCAATGCTGTTCATCTGAATCCTGATCGGTCTTGACCCACCGGTAATCCTTTACCACGACATCAGACGGGCTCAGTTCCTTTTTCAGATTTCCGTCTGCATCCGCTTCACGTTTTAAGATCGTCAGATAAATATCCGGGCGGGTATTCTGTTCTCTGGAATATGCATCATTCCATTGTTTTTTCCAATGAACCGTCTTGACTCCGGAAAGGCTGTTGCTAACGGTGACAACCTGATGGTCATTGCGCGTAACCTCCTGATTTTCCGGTGCATCCAGCGCAACCGTATATGTTTCCGAAGTGGTCCGGAGATATGTACTCCAGAGATCCCACAAATTGGATTCTGTCGCACCGGTAACAGGATTCTGAGCCGGGATTGCCTCAAGGATCGACTTTACATCTGAAACCTTCTGGTATACCGGAGTTCCCTCTTCCGTCACCTTTGTTACCCACGCTTCCTTTACCTGATACCGGATAACCTGCCCTTTTGCATTGTACTTTGGAACCCCATAAAATGCATAGTGGTCACTTCTTATCACAGAACCGTCATTCTGATGGCTCTCCAGCGACATCGTCTGGACAGATTTTGCCGATTCCCGGCGATCTGAGTCGTAGATCGTTTCGACGTTGTGTCCATCCACCAGGATCGTATCTCCCTCATTTCCCGCCTTTCTCGTGATCTGCCCACCGGAAGCGGTTCCGGCCGGATCATCAAAGTCAAGATACATGGACAGTTCCAGCGAAGCATCTGTATGCTGGGCATTGTATATATCCAGTGCGTTTTTCATTGCATCTCGGAGCGCACCGCTTCCATCATTCCAGCGTTTTTCCACATCAATATCAATTTGAGCGATACGGCGGTTCTTCACAACAAATACTGGATCTTTTCCAATCTTTGTCTTTTTATAGGAGACTTCATAGCGGTGGTGCTTCAGGTCCACACTCCCGTAAGCTCCGTCGTAATCGGAAACACTTGAGATCTGTGGGTTTGTCACTGTAAACTGCGACTCTTCGCTATCCGTTCCGTAAATCTCTGTTTCCAGAATGTAGACATCATCTGCCTGGACTGTTCCCAGATCCACATAGATATACCAGATAGATCCCGGTCCGAGGATGACAGGTAATCCCACCGGTTTCCCGGTTCCGTTCTGGTATGCCTGCACCGCAACATTTCTCCGGTGCTGGATATCTCCGTCATCCAGCCATTCTTTCATGACGAGGATGCGGTTATCATTTCCTGTTCCCACCGCATTTGTCAGCGTACTTCTATAATCCAGGTTTCCGTTGAACTTTTCCGTCCGGATGTCCGCTGCGTGATATCCATCCGGCTCTTCCTCAATCAGCATATATTCATACTGATGTCCGGAACGGTCAAATTCCGGAAGACCGTAGATCCGCACATGACTCCATGCAGACGGGTCCGCCTGTTCCGGCACACAGATCCCGATATTTTCACTGCCCTCATCGGTCGGAAAATCCGTGATCCTCCCGCCGTTTTCGGTCACTTCAAATGTCAGGTAAGCATTTCCCGCTATCATATCTGCAACCGATGTTCCGCTGTAGAGACGATACAGGCGGAATTTCAAGGTTGCGCCCGCGGGTGGATTTCCCTCCCAGTTCTTGACAACATCGTAGTCGACCGTATCCTTGATCCGGTTTACGATCACCGTTCTGTTTTCCGCATCGGAAGCACTTGCAGTCTCACAGATCGACTCATATGCCACCTGGCGGCCATTCTGAGTGAGGGTAAACGTTCCGTTTTCAGAGCCTTCCGGATATTCGATCTCCCGTCTGATTCCATTCTGGGTGATCTCCCGCTCCACAAAGCGGTACTCCAGCTCATTTCCGTAAATATCATATTTCGGCATGGTTCTGCTTCCGCTTCTGGTGACATTGACCGCATTGAAACCGTCCAGTGACAGCTCCTCTCCCGGAACTTCCGTCCACGCTCCGGCAGGCGTCACCGTATTTCCATCCGGGTCTTTCTGCTCTTTGATCCTGGACTGCAGTCCAAACGTTACCTTTACGTCCTGGAGGTTTTCCTGGAATGCGGCCGCTTCCCATGTTTTGGATACTGGCACTGTGACAGTATCGATTTTACGGTTATAGAGCGTTCCTCCATCGTAGAGATAAATGTTATTGACATCTGCACGTTTTCCGTCTTTGTTTTCCGTGCTTACCCTCGTTCCGTCTCCCTTGATAAATACGTCGTCATAATAACCAGTCTGGTCATTGTACGCTCCGAACAGCTGTTCATAGCCTCTGCTGTCATCATTTGTGAAATATTCTTTTGTAACATACGCATAAGCATATCCGTCCGTATCATACTTCGGAAGTGTCTTTTCACCATTTTCCCCATAGCCGAACCGAATCTCCTGGGTATTATTTTCCGGATGTCGGTCCAGAGGCAGGCTCATTGTCTTTCCGTCTTCCCCATACACCGGAGCTGCTTTCGTGTAGTCTTCATGTCTTTGCGGATAACGCCAGAGTTCAAACTCTCCCTCTGGTCTCTCGTCCTCCGAGACATCCGTACGATTTTCCGCCCAGATCTTTGTCGCCTCGTATCCTCTCGTTCCGGTAAGTGTCAGGACCAGAGTTCCTCCGCTGTAAAGCCTGTCGGTCCGCTCCTGATATCCCACAGTTGCAGAGTTGTCGTAGGAGATCTGGATATAGTCTCCCTCTTCCATGCCATCCACACGGAAACGGTTTAACGGGTTTCCGTTCTCGTCGGTATCTCCGGCCCACTCGATCGTATACACAAATGGATTCCCATCCAGATTATACCGCCAGCCCATATCGATCACATATTCTCCGTCACCTTTTGCATTCCTGTCTCCGATCAGTTTCAGAGTTCCGTTCTCCAAAAGGTCGTCAATCCTTACGACTTCTACCGGATTTTCACTCACCTGACCTCCGGAAGTCACTTGATAAATGCACAGTTTAAAGTATCTTGCCGCTTCATCCTTTGTGATATCGTAATAATCGGTATATCCCTGGCGGATATCCGTCTTCAATATGACGGTCCTGCGGATCAGATAGTACCATCCGCACTGATCAACGGTCCCCTCATACTCACCAATATTGTCGTCATTGATTTCCTTCCGTTCATATCCGTCAACGGCAGGCTGCGACCATTTCCAGAGTACCCGGTATTCGCTTCCGTTTTTCACAACCGTGCTCGGAAGATTGCTGTATGAAATCTGCCAGGTGCTGTTCCCTTCATTTTTTGTGATTGCAGGCTGCGGCATTTCTGTCAGTCCGACACCCGCAAGAGATGCCCCCGGCTCCAGTTTTGTTCCGTCGCCGTCTCCCCAGTCCGCATCCTGCGCAACCAATTTATAGGAGAGTTCCGGCATGATTTCCGAAGGCCGGATTCCTTCATCGTTATTTCCGTTGTCGATCCAGAATACCGTCTGCGGACCGAGCACAGCCTGTCTCCGGAGAACGGTCACACCCCCTCCGGCAGCTCTCGAAATCCGGATCACAGCCTCTGCGTCTGCTCCGCCTTCCGCACCGGCGCGGAGCGTGATGCTTCCCTTTAACACTTATGCATCTTCCGTTGCCCGGAGACGTTCTTTTTCATTCCCCGTAAGCAGTTCCAGAATTCCCTGCTTCTCCTGCTTTTTTGCCCAGACCAGACTGTCCGGATCGATCTTCAGCTGAAAATCGACCGTCTTTTTCACAACCGCGATTGAATCGTCATCTCCGGTTTCATCGCTCTCCACAGACTTATCCGCTGTGTCTGAGACCGGAACGATCCGGAACTTCAGTGTATCTCCATCTGCAGAAAACTCTGTCACCTTCATTTCCGAAGAAAGTCCCACGATCTCTGCCAGTTTTTTCCCACTGTCATCTCTGTAAAGTGCATTGCTGGATGTCGCCGCAGCCTTTGGGAAGGAAAGATCTCCATTCAATGTCACGGACGCATGATACGTAAGGCCGGCATCCGGCAGCTTCATTTCAAAGACTGCATCCGGATTTTCGACTCCGTCCACACAAGCGAGTTTCTCCTGCGCAGCACTGACTTCCGGCACTGCAGTTTCCGTCAATTCTACCGCAAGAAAACGGATCGGTACCGTCTCGATACTGATCTTGATCCCATTCTCATCCGTCATGATGTTTTTCGTATTTCCCGATGCAGAGGAATTGGACGCTGTGCTCTTCACCGGATCTGAATCTGTATACCGGCTGTCGCTCTTTCCATTGTAGGAAAGGATCACATCTGTCTCTGAATCCACATCGATCGTCTGATCATCTGCTGATTTCGGCATGCAGACTGTAAATTTTTCCTCCAATGTGTGGCTTTCAACTGTTCCCTTCAGGGAGAGAAGCCAGAAATTCCAGTCCCCTTCCGGTTCTTTTTCCAGTGTCCACACATGATCTCCATGTTCATAGGTCAGAACTCCGTCCTCATTCTTCGTGAACTCGACGAATGCCGCTGCCTCCTCCTCTGTCAGGCGGATCTGCAATCCTACATCTTCCACCTGCGCCGGATCAATTTCCACCTTTAGCGTTATCTCGCCATTCTCGCCGGAAGGCACCTCTTTCTTTTGAGGTTTCCAGCCCACTGTTATGGCGGGTTTTTCCGCTGCAAAAACCTGCATCAGCTCATCCACAGGCACAAGCGAAAAAACCATCAGAAATACGAGCAGAAGACTGATCCAGCGTCTGCCCATCTTTTGATAGATCCCCATCTTATTTTCACTCCTTTGCAAAGTATCTGCCTTTCTCTTCCCTTTGCAAAGCTTTTTCATTTCCCCATAGCAACAGGCAGCGTCCTCTTTACAGACATTGCCCGTTTAACTTTTCTTATCATACTCTTTTCGTTTAAAAAAAGTCAACATCTTCTGTATGCCAAGAAGGATTTTTTCCGATATTTTCTTCATTTTTATTCGTATTTTGCAGGTTTTCCGTGAGTCGGAATAAATTCAGTAAACCGCTTTCTATGACTGTCCGCATCTGTGCATACATTTCCGCTGTAAGCAAACAAATGAAAGCAGCCCTCCATGGACCTGCCAGATCCATAGAGGGCTGCTTTATCATCTAAAAAGCCGTATGCCGTTCGTTGCCGGGTTTGTCCGGGAAAAAATAAGCCGCACAGTCCCGTATTTCAGGACCATGCGGCTTATAAACGTCTGTATCGGAATACAAACTTTTATTATTTGCCCATCTGTTTTGCAACTTCCTCAGCGAAGTTCTCTTCCTTCTTCTCAAGACCTTCACCAGTCTCGAAACGAACGAAGCTCTTGAGCTCGATGTTAGCGCCATTCTCTTTTGCAACCTGAGCTACGTACTGAGCTACGGACTGCTTGCCATCCTCTGCTTTTACGTAAACCTGGTCTAAGAGGCAGATCTCTTTCATCTCTTTGTTGATACGTCCCTGGATCATACCCTGGATAACCTTCTCCGGCTTGGATGCTTCCTTCGGATCGTTCTGGATCTGAGCCATAAGGATGGATTTCTCATGCTCGATGAAGTCTGCGCTTACTTCATTACGGCTTGTGTATTTCGGATTAAGAGCTGCAACCTGCATGCAGACGTTTTTAGCCATCTCTTTAACAGCGTCGTTTACAACGTCTGTCTGAACGTCAAGAAGAACACCGATTCTTCCGCCGGCATGGATATAGGAAGCAACGAAACCGTTCTCCTCTGTAACCTGTTTGAAACGACGGATGCTCATGTTCTCGCCGATGATGGAGATCTGGGAGGAAAGAGCTTCCTTAACAGTAAGGCTCTCGTCTGCTGCCCACTTCTCATCCATGAATGCATCCATATCTGCTGCTGTTGTTGTAAGAGCCTGAGCTGCAACCTGAGCAACGTATGCCTGGAACTTTGCGTTCTTTGCAACGAAGTCTGTCTCAGCATTAACCTCAACGATAACAGCTTTCTTCTCGTCTGCTGTCATAGTTGTGTCAACGATACCCTCAGCTGCGATACGTCCAGCCTTCTTCTCTGCGCCTGCAAGTCCTTTTTCTCTTAAGAACTCAACAGCCTTGTCCATGTCGCCGTCTGTAGCTGCAAGAGCCTTCTTGCAGTCCATCATTCCAGCGCCTGTCATTTCTCTTAAATCTTTTACCATTTTAGCTGTAACTGCTGCCATGTTTCATTTCCTCCGAATCATATTAAAGAATCAAAATAAAACGTGTCTTTTCAGAAGAAGGTGCTGCCACTGACAGCACCTTCCGGATTCCTTATAACAACTTAAGCCTCTGCGTTCTCCTCAGCTGCTTCTGCTGCCTCAGCCTCGCCCTGCTTAGCCTCGATGACAGCGTCTGCCATCTTGGAAACGATAAGCTTAACGGCTCTGATAGCATCGTCGTTACCCGGAATTACATAGTCAAGTTCTTCCGGATCGCAGTTTGTATCAGCGATACCGATCAGAGTGATTCCAAGTGTGTGAGCTTCCTGAACACAGATTCTTTCCTTCTTCGGATCTACGATAAAGATAGCGTCCGGGATCTTCTTCATTTCCTTGATACCGCCAAGGTTCTTCTCAAGCTTCTCCCACTCTTTCTTTAACTCGATAACTTCCTTCTTCGGAAGAACGTCGAAAGTTCCGTCCTCAGACATCTTCTCGATTGCTTTTAATCTAGCGATTCTGGACTGGATGGTCTTGAAGTTTGTAAGCATACCGCCAAGCCATCTCTCGTTTACATAGTACATTCCGCAACGCTCAGCCTCAGCCTTGATTGCATCCTGAGCCTGTTTCTTTGTACCAACGAAAAGGATTGTGCCGCCCTCAGCTGCGATATCAGCAACTGCCTTGTAAGCCTCATCAACTTTACCTACAGATTTCTGAAGGTCGATGATGTAGATACCGTTTCTCTCTGTGTAGATGTACGGTGCCATTTTCGGGTTCCATCTTCTTGTCTGGTGACCGAAATGTACGCCGGCTTCCAGAAGCTGTTTCATTGAAATTACGCTCATGTTATTTTCCTCCATTTGGTTATTTACTTCCGCCTGCATCTCACTTCCACAACCACCTGAAAAACTCAGGCACCACTTGCAGAATCCGCAGACGTGCATAATATCAGCTTTTTCACTATATCATAAGTCAATTTCCCCTGCAAGTACTTTTTTATTATTTTTCCAACTTTTTTTGTGTCTTTTTTTGCGTCTCGCGTTACCCAGCGGTGAGCTTCCGGGCTGGTGTGCATGATCCGGGGATCTGGCGAGTTGTGTTGCCTGTTCTTCGCCCTTAGCAGTCTCCCGGGCGCTTAGAGGAACCATCCCCGCATCCCCGGCACACCAGCCCGGAAGCTCACCGCGTACCTTTCGCCAAGACACCTCAAAAGACATTCTCCCTTATTCCACCCAAAAAAGAGGCGCAGCCCTAAATCCCGCCGCACCTCTTTTTACGTCTTCTTCAATTACAACCAAAACCACTTCTATCAGCTATTTCGCATTAACCGCCTTCAACGCCTTCAGCTCATCAAACACCACATCATTCAAAACTTTAATGTATGTTCCCTTCATACCCGAAGACCTCGACTCGATAACCCCCGCACTCTCAAACTTCCGGAGCGCATTCACGATAACGGATCTTGTAATACCAACCCGGTCTGCGATCTTGCTGGCAACAAGAATTCCCTCGTTTCCGTCAAGCTCCTCAAAGATATGGGTAATTGCCTCCAGCTCGGAGAACGATAACGTGCTGATCGCAGATTTCACGATCTGTACCTTTCTTGTCTCCTCCGCGTTCTCCTCATTTACAGAACGCATCATCTCAAGGCCGACAACCGTAGTACCGTATTCGCAGAGAATAATATCATCGATATCATACTGCTCGTCGGATTTGTACATAAATAAAGTTCCAAGACGCTCTCCCGCAATATCGATCGGAGCGATGATCGCCTGGTATTTCTTCACGTTCTCCTCAGCGAAACCGAGAGTCGCAAGATTTACATTTTCCTTGGTGGAAAGGACACTTAAGAGGCGTTCGTTAAACATTTTATCGACATAGCCGCCAACTTTGTCCTCAATCAACTCATGGATCTCATCGACACCAGGACAGATGCTTACACCCAGGACTTTTCCTTTCTTGCTGATCACGAGAATGTTCGACAGCAAAATTTCGCTTAAAACTTTACAGATGTCGTTAAATACGACCTTGTGCGAATTGTTGTTGTGGAGCAGTTTGTTTATTTTTCTGGTCTTATCCAATAATTCAACACTCATTTCCGAAAACCTCCTTTACTTTCTGATATCGTACGAATAATATTTGATCGATTAAATTGTAACACGATATTTCCAGAATTTCAAGACTTTTTCGGATAATTAGGATAAATCGAAATAAATTGTCAAGTCCTTATCAATTTTTTGAAGTTCAAACTGTCTGAATTGTATCATTTGTAGCGATAATTATGCAGTTCAGTGCATTTATCGGCAAATTTCACTGTCAGAAGAGACATTTCACCTTTCCACACCAGCTGACCCGATGCCTGCATCTTCTTCCAAACATCCGCCGTATGCAGGTTTGATTCACAGCTCTTACAAGAAACATCCGGCAAATGTGTCTCGCACATCCCGCCAGAGCCTTTTTATCACTGCCGTTCATCCTGTAACCGGCAGCAGATTATTCAGTTGCAGTCTTTTCCTCTTCCTTTTCCTTCATCGGCATCACAAAACCGCACTGCTCATTTGCGCAGACGAGTTTGTTTCCTTTTTCCACCATGTAGCTTCCGCATTCCGGACATTTCTCAGTGGACGGTTTCTGCCAGGACATGAAATCACAGTCCGGGTTGGCCTCACAGCCGTAATACTTTCTGCCTTTTTTCGTCTTCTTGATGATGACTTCTTTTCCGCACTTCGGACACGGGATGCCGGTCTTCTCCAGATACGGCTTCGTATTCCGGCACTCCGGGAATCCCGGACATGCGAGGAACTTACCGTGAGGACCGTACTTGATGACCATCCGTCTTCCGCAGACCTCACAGATCTCATCCGATTCCTCATCCGCGATATGAACCGTCTCAAGCGTTCTCTGGGCCTCATCCACCGCTGCCATGAGATCCGGGTAGAAGTTTCTGACGATCGTCTTCCACGGGGTCAGTCCCTCTCCGACGCTGTCTAACAGGAACTCCAGGTTCGCCGTGAAAGCGATATCCACGATGCTCGGGAAGCACTGCTTCATGATCCGGTTGACAACCTCGCCGAGCTCAGTCACATAAATATTTTTATTTTCCTTCACCACATACCGGCGTGCAAGGATCGTTGTGATCGTCGGAGCGTAGGTACTCGGACGTCCGATGCCCTGTTCCTCCATCGCCTTTACAAGCGATGCCTCCGTATAGTGGGCCGGCGGCTGGGTAAAGTGCTGGGCATTTACAAGATCGGCAAGCTCCAGCTCCTCGCCCTTTTCCAGCTTCGAGAGGATCTGATTCTTCTCTTCCTTCTCATCCGCCTCGATATAGACAGACATGAAGCCCTCAAATTTCAGTCTGGACGCTGTCATCGTAAATTCATTTCCGCCCGCCATGATCTTAACAGAAGTCGTCTCATAGACAGCTGCAGACATCCGGCTCGCGGTAAACCGCTTCCAGATCAGCTGGTAAAGACGGAACTGATCTCTCGAAAGAGATTCCTTCACCTTGACAGGTGTCAGAGAAAGATTCGTCGGACGGATCGCCTCGTGCGCATCCTGGATCTTTCCGTTATTCTTCTTTGAATTCTCTCCCGTTGACAGATATGCTTCCCCATAGTTCTCAGCGATGAATTCGCCTGCCATCTTCTCCGCTTCCTCCGCGACACGGGTGGAATCGGTACGCAGGTAAGTGATCAGACCGACCGTGCCGTGTCCTTTCACATCAACGCCCTCATAGAGCTGCTGTGCGAGACGCATCGTCTTCTGGGTGGAGAAGTTTAACGCCTTGGACGCCTCCTGCTGCATGGTACTCGTTGTAAACGGAAGCGGCGGCTTCTTCGTGCGCTCACCGTTCCTGATATCATTTACGATAAATTTCTGTCCCTTTAAGGACTCTAACATGGCATCCAGCTCGGCACGGCTCCTGATCTCTGTCTTTCCATCCTTATCTTTATGGAAATGGGCCGCTGCCGGCTTCTTTGTCCCCGGTGCTTTCAACATCGCATCGAGACTCCAGTATTCCTCCGGAATAAACGCGGAGATCTCCTCTTCACGGTCACAGATCATTCGGAGTGCCACCGACTGGACACGGCCGGCACTCAGTCCGCGTTTTACCTTTTCCCAGAGGATCGGGCTGATCTTATAGCCCACGATACGGTCCAGGATACGCCGCGTCTGCTGGGCATCCACAAGATTCATATCGATATCTCTCGGCGCCTTTAAGGACGCCTTTACCGCGTTTTTCGTGATCTCATTGAAGCTGATTCGGTATACTTTTTTATCTTTTACCTCATCGAGCTTCAGCGCTTTCATCAAATGCCAGGAAATCGCCTCTCCCTCACGGTCAGGGTCAGTTGCGAGATAGATCTTATCTGCTTTTTTCACTTCTTTCCGGAGTTTCGCAAGGATATCGCCCTTGCCCCGGATCGTGATATATTTCGGTTCATAATCATTTTCCACATCAATTCCGAGCTGGCTCTTCGGAAGATCTCTTACGTGTCCGTTGGACGCGTCCACCTCATATGTGCTTCCCAGGAATTTTTTAATTGTTTTAACCTTTGCAGGAGACTCCACAATCACAAGACTGTTCGCCATATTTTTCACATCCTTCTGCAATCATTCCGCTTTATAATATTGATTCCCGGTTCCAAAAACAAGTCCCGCAAGCTCCAGCTTTAAAAGGGCTTCCATACATTCTGTCACAGAGAGTCCGCTCAATGCGGCGACCTCTTCCAGATGTCTGGGGCGCGAATCAACCGAAGCATACACCAAATTTTCGTTCTTGGCAAGCCTATTTTGTGAAAATTTATGAATCGTTAATTTTCTTTCGTATTTCATCCCGAGGAATTCCAGCACATCCGACGGGCTCAAAAGCAGGCTCGCACCGCCCTGGATCAGGCGGTTGCAGCCCCCGCTCAACGGGTCATTTGCACGTCCCGGAAGGGCGAAAACCTCCTTTCCCTGTTCTAAAGCAAAATCCGCTGTGATCAGCGATCCGCTCTTCTCCCTCGCTTCTATTATTATGACCGCGTCAGCAAGAGCGCTGATGATCCGGTTTCTCAGCGGAAAGTTCATTGCCACAGGGCGGGTCCCCGGGACGAACTCTGAGAGGATACCGCCGTTTTCCTCCATGGCATGAAAAATTATGTAATTTTCCCGCGGATAACAGATATTTACCCCGCATCCCAGAACCGCGTAGGTGGGTTTCCCGCGCTCGATCGCGCCCCTGTGGGCACAGCCATCCACTCCCGCCGCCATGCCGCTGATAATGTTGACTCCCGCATTGGCAAGTTCCCCGGCATAAAATCCGGCCGCCTCCTTCCCATATTCCGTGCAGGCTCTGGCGCCGACAATGGCAACCGCCGGGACCTCGTTTTCCGGAAGATTTCCCTTTACGAAAAGCGCCGCCGGGCGGTCTTTATATGGAAGGAAACGTTCCGGATAGTCTGTGTCTCCTTCAGCGATAAAGCGGATCCCCGTCCGTTCCAGCCCATAAAATTCCTTCAGCCATGCAGATTCCTGCTCTCTTGCCTGCAAAAAGACCGTCACGCGCTTCTCTGTGAGAACTCCCGCTTTTTGGATTTCCTGTTCCTTTGCCGTCCAGACCTCCTGATATGTTCCGAACCTTTCCCTTAACTTCCCGATCGTCGCACTGCCGAACCCCGGAACATGGCAGAGACAGTAAAACGCTTCCCGCTCGGTAAGTGTGTTGTAAGCCATGATCTTATGTACCCCTTTCCTTTCATTCATAGAACTGTTCCGCACCCAAAAAGTTCCGGACAAGCTTCGTTTTCAGGTATTAATTCCCCCAGAACTTCTCCCGGCTCTTCACATAAGACACCGCCTCGCACAGATCTGAAAGCCGGATTTCACTCGCACCTGCAAGATCCGCCGTCGTTCTTGCGACTTTTAAGATCCTGTCATGCATTCTGGCGGAAAGCGCAAGCTTTTCGAAGATCTCCTCCATAAAGGTCTCCTCCTCCTTCCCCAGAACGCAGTATTTCCGGATATGCCGCCCCGCCATCTCCCCGTTGCAGCGGATGTTTTCCTCCATAAACCGCTCTTTCTGGATCTCTCTCGCCTGCTCCACCCGCGCCCGGATCGCGCCGGAATCTTCATTTTCTCCGCCGCCTCTGATGTCCCCGTAAGTAACCGGGGATGCCTCCACACAGAGATCGATCCTGTCCAGCAGTGGTCCCGATATCTTCTGTAGATACCGCGTGATCTGTCCCTCCGTGCACCGGCACCTCGCAAGGTCCGGAAAATGACCGCAGGGACATGGGTTCATCGCAGCCACAAGCTGAAAGTTGGCCGGATATGTCACCGTGGCCTCCACTCTCGAGACTGTCACCTCCCGGTCTTCGAGCGGCTGCCGGAGTGTCTCGAGTGCCGCTCTGGAAAACTCCGGCAATTCATCGAGGAACAGGATCCCGCCGGTGGCAAGCGAGATCTCCCCCGGCTTCGGTCTCCTCCCGCCTCCCGTCAGTGCCTGGACCGATACCGTGTGGTGGGGTGTGCGGAACGGCCTGATCTTTACAAGCGGCTCTTTCTCCGTCAGAAGTCCGCTCACACTGTAGATCTTCGAGATCTCGATGCTCTCCGCCACGTCCATTCCCGGCATGATCGTCGGCATTCTCCTCGCAAGCATGGTCTTTCCGGCCCCCGCAGGTCCCACGACCAGAAGGTTGTGCTTTCCGGCGGCTGCCACCTCCGCCGCCCGCCTAAGGAGCGGCTGTCCCGATAATTCCGCGAAATCCACATCATAGCGGTTCATCGTATCCTGCAGCTCCTTCATGTTTACCGGTGGTTCCGGGCGCATCGACTGTTTTCCGGATAACATATCCACCAGATGTTTCAGATCCCGGACACCGTAGAGCGAAATCCCGCCGATAAAGGATGCCTCCTTCACGTTCTCAGCCGGAAGAAATACCCGTCGGAATCCACTCTCCCGTGCCTGTGCCGTGAGCGCCATAACGCCCGGGATCCCCCGCACAGTCCCGTCCAGCCCCAGTTCCCCGAAGAATACCGCATCCTCCAGGTCCTTTGCCTGGAATCCTCCGTATGATGACAGGATCGCCGCGGCGATCGCCAGATCAAAGCCGGTTCCTTCCTTTCTAAAATCTGCCGGAGACAGATTGACCGTGATCTTCTTTGGCGGCAGGGAGAGTCCAAGATTCTTGATCGCCGTCCGCACCCGGTCTCCGCCCTCCCGGACCTCCGAGGCCAGATATCCCACAAGGATCAGCCCCGGAAGTCCGTCGCTGACGTCCGCCTCCACGGTCACGTTTTTCCCCTCCATTCCGAGGAGATATATGCTGTTGATCTTGCTGAACAAAAAATACTCCTTTCCAGTCTTTGGTTGTCATCTCACCACCTATAGAGATGGGAGTGTCCTTGCTGTTATTAGTTGAAATCATCCCTGAAATCGAGAATATTTTCACCGTTTTTGATAAAATAGATATGGTTTAAGAATTTTAAGAATTTAGACTGTGAAACCTGTATCCGTTCCCCTCTCACGCCTGCAGAAGAGAGCGGATTCCCTCTCAAATATGGGGCGTCCGGCGGAGGATTCCTTCCTATTTCCGCCGGCCCCATATGCATCGTCCTCCCACCGCGCGGGCAAACACCCGCCGCGTGGCCTTACCATTTGAGCTTTCATCCATGTTTTCGCCGTCATTGACAGGAATCAGCCCTCATGCTCCCCGATCCACTCCAGGATATCCGCGGATACCTGGTCGCGGTTGAGTTCGTTTAAAAGTTCATGTCTCGCATCCTCATAGAAGCCGATGGAGAGATCCTCCGCTCCTGCCTTGTCGTATCGCTCATAGACGCGGCGCACGCCTTTTGTCTCCTCTCCCACCGGGTCTTTGCTTCCGGACAGGATCAGGATCGGGAGATCTGTCCGCATTTTTCCGGTTTTTTCAAGCTTTGCCGTTTTTAAGATCACCTCAAAGAAGTCACGGTACGCCCCGGCTGTGAAGATAAAATCTGTCAGCGGATCGTCTCCAAAATCCCGGTCTTTCTTTTCATCCCTGGAGAGCCAGTCGTACGGCGTCTTCACAGGTTTAAATTTCCTGTTGTAATTTCCGAGGGACATCTCATAGAGCAGTTTGCTCCGGCAGCGTGTTCCTCTCTGTCTGCAGATCGTGTCCGCCAGCAGATAGCCAAGCCGGACCTCCGCGTCCTTCGGAGCTCCGGTCCCGAGTAAGATCACTCCGTCGATCCCGTCTTTATAGACAGTCAGATATCGTCTCGCGAAAAATGATCCCATGCTGTGTCCCAGAAGGAAGATCGGCACACCTGGATATTTTCTCTGCGCGTGGACCGTCACGCGGCGCATATCGCGGATCACCGAGACGGCTCCGCCATGCTCCCCGAAGTATCCGCGGTCTTCCGCTGCCGCTGCGGTCTTTCCGTGTCCAAGATGATCATTTCCAAGGACATAGATCCCGTGTCCCGCTAAAAATTCCGCAAACTCCCGGTATCTTCCGACATGTTCCATCATTCCGTGGGCAATCTGAACGATCGCTTTCACCTCACCGCTCGGGATCCACTCCATACAGTGAAGATTCGCGATCCCACTGCTGGACGGAATATAAAATTCATGAATTTCCATTTTTCTCCCTCCTCACACCAGATCTTTTTGCCGTCGGCAGGATCCGCAGACGGGATCCGGTCTCCGGTCAGGATCAATGCCCCGCCAGTTTTCATACGTGTTCAGCTTATCTATAAGTATAACACGCATACCGTATTTTCCCCAGGAAACATCTGTTAAAATTTCATAAAGTTTATATAAACCTAAAAAAGAATGTGCCTCGGCACATTCTCGCGACGAGCGCGGTCGCTCGCGACGATCTTCATCTTCGCGCGAGTGCGCATCATTGGCACGTAGTGCCTTTTTGTTCAACAGGGAAGTTCCATCGAACTTTCCTGTTGAACAAAAAATCCCCCGCAGGTACTCCCGCACCCACAGGGAACTTTCTGATTTTTATTTTTCCGCTCAGTCTTTCTTCATCAGCTTGACCATAACAGCCTTCTGTGCATGAAGACGGTTCTCCGCCTCGTTGAAGATCTCGTCGGCATGTTCCTCGAAGACTTCCTCTGTGATCTCCTGTCCGCGGTAAGCCGGGAGGCAGTGCTGGACCATCGCACCTGCATTTGCGGCTGCGAGGAGCTGTTTGTTGACCTGATAATCCTTAAATACTTTCTTTCTCTCCTCTTTCTCCGCTTCCTCACCCATGGAAGTCCATGTGTCCGTGATCACGATATCCGCGCCGGATGCTGCCATGAACGGGTCTGTCTCCAGGGCAAATTTATCTGCGTAGCCCTTTGTGAACTCAAGGACTTCTCCGTCCGGCTTATAACCGTCCGGTGTCGCAACTGCAACATTCATGCCGACCTTTAAGCCGCCGACGATCAGGGAGTTTGCCATGTTGTTGCCATCGCCGATGTAGCACATCTTAAGACCTGTGAAGCTTCCGAATTTCTCACGGATCGTCATAAGGTCTGCAAGTACCTGGCAGGGATGGCAGAAATCAGTCAGACCGTTGATGACCGGGATGGAGCCGAATTTTGCGAGATCCTCGACTTCCTTCTGTTCGAAGGTACGGATCATGATGCCGTCAAGGTAGCGGGATAATACACGCGCTGTATCCTGAACCGGCTCTCCGCGGCCGATCTGCAAATCTTTTGATGAGAGGAACAGGGCATGTCCGCCCAGCTGATACATTCCTGTCTCGAAGGAAACTCTCGTTCTTGTGGAAGACTTCTGGAAGATCATTCCCAGAGTCTGTCCCTCTAAGTGTCTGTGCGGAATGTTGTGCTTTCTCTCATATTTTAACTGGTCCGCGAGATCCAGGATCCCGGTGATCTCCTCCGTACTCAGATCCAGTAATTTTAATAAATGATTCATGATTTAAAATACCTCCTTCATGGCCTCAAGTGCCTTATCGATCTCTTCATATGTAATGACTAACGGCGGAAGCAGACGGATCGCGTCCGTTCCGGCTGTCAGCACGAGAATGCCCTTTTCCATGAGCTTTGAAACGTATCCGGCACGCTTTTCCGGATCTACGATGATGCCGAGCATGAGTCCCATGCCGCGGACATTTTTGACTGCCGGGGAGTGGAATCCCAGAACTTTTTCCTTGATGTAAGCGCCTTTTTCCTGAACTTCTTTTAAGAATTCCGGATCATTCACCGTGTCGAGAACGACATTTGCGGACGCTGCACTCACCGGGTTTCCTCCGAATGTGGAACCATGGGTTCCAGGTCCCATCACGTCGGCACATGCTGCAGATGTGAGCACGCCGCCGATCGGAAGTCCGCCGCCGAGTCCTTTCGCCATCGTCACGATGTCAGGGGAAATCCCGTACTGCTCGTATGCAAAAAGACTTCCGCATCTTCCGATGCCGGTCTGGACCTCATCCACGATGAGAAGGATGTCATGTTCCTTACAGAACTTTGCACCCCCCTGGACGAACTCTTTGTCGAGCGGGAGAACACCGCCCTCGCCCTGGATCATCTCCATCATGACCGCGCAGCAGGACTTGTCCGCTTTTGCGGTTACATCCGCCAGGTCATTTGCCTTCGCATAGTCAAAACCTTCCGTGAACGGGAAAAAATACTGGTGGAACTTCTCCTGTCCGGTTGCCTTTAAGGTCGTCACGGTTCTTCCGTGGAAGGACTGGATCAGTGTCACGATCTTGTTTCTCCCTGCCCCGTATTTATCGAAGGAATACTTTCTCGCAAGCTTGATCGCGCCCTCGTTCGCCTCTGCTCCGGAGTTTGCGAAGAAGATCTTTCCCATGCCGGTTGCCGTCACAAGCTTCTCAGCAGCACTCACCATCGGCTCCGTGTAGTAGAGATTTGACGCATGCATGAGCTTTTCCGCCTGTTTTGTGATCGCACCGACGATCTTCTCATTTCCATGTCCCAGGCTGTTGACGCCGATCCCGGACGTGAGGTCCACATACTCTTTTCCGTCTGCGTCCCAGAGCGTCGCGCCTTTTCCGTGGTCAAGGACGATGTCAAACCGTCCGTAGGTATGCATGATATATTCTGAATCTTTTTTCTTGATCTCTTCTGCAGTCATTCCTTGTTCCTCCTATGAAAACATGGTTCCAACGCCTTCGTTTGTGAGCAGCTCGATTAAGATCGAGTGCGGCACACGGCCGTCCTGGATGTTCGCACGCTCTACGCCCTGACGGACGCACTCCACGCAGCAGTTGACCTTCGGGATCATGCCGCCCTTGATGACGCCCTCCTTGACCAGGGACGGAACATCCGAAACTTTCAGGCGCTTGATAAGTGTCGTGTCATCGGACGGATCTCTTAACAATCCGCGCACGTCAGTCAGCATGATCAGCTTTTTCGCCTTCAGCGCGATCGCCAGCTTCTCCGCCGCCGTATCCGCGTTGATATTGTAGTTGCAGGTGTCATCGATTCCCGCTGCAACGCAGGTAACAACCGGAATGTAGCCTTTTTCCAGCATATCGAGAACAATCTGCGGGTTTGTCTTTACGATATCGCCCACATAGCCGTACTCGGTGCCGTCCGGATCATTTAATTTGACTGCCTCAAATAATCCGCCGTCCATGCCGCTTAAGCCGACGCCTTTTCCTCCGGCATTTTTTAAGAGTGTCACAAGGTTCTTATTGAGCTTTCCGCAGAGGACCATCTGGACTGCCTCCATGGTCTCCTGGTCGGTGTAGCGGAGTCCCTTGATGAATTTGGACTCTTTTCCCGTCTTCTTTAAGAGTTCCCCGATCTCCGGACCGCCGCCGTGAACCAGAACGACCTTGATGCCGACCAGATTTAAAAGAACAATGTCGCGGATGACCGCCTGTTTTAATTCTTCATTGATCATGGCATTTCCGCCGTATTTGACGACCACGATCTTTCCATAGTAATCCTGAAGGTATGGGAGCGCCTCAACGAGAACGCCAGCTCTTGTTTCCGGTTTCAGATTTTCCATAACGTTTTTCTCCCCTCTTATCATCTATATCACGTTTCTGACTGTTTCGGACTCGCCTGCATCTTTTTTTCTGCAGACATCCATTCCTTTTTACAGATTTAATCCTGCCGTCTCCTCAAATCCGAGCATCAGGTTCATGTTCTCGACAGCTGCACCGGATGCGCCTTTTCCGAGATTGTCAAACAGCGCCGTGATGATCGTCTGGTCCTCATGTCCGTTGACCACGATTTCCATGCTGTCCTTTCCGGCCATAGTTCCCGCCGCGATCATCGGATCGTCCCAGCCGAACGGATGGACTTTTACAACGTTCTTTCCATTATAATGAGCTGCAAGTGCCTCATGGATATCCTTTGCAGTCGGATTTCCCTTTAACATTGAATTCTGCAGCATCACAGTGACCGCCATTCCTTTATAGTAGTCATCCACGATCGGGCAGAACACCGGCGGAACGTCGAGTCCGCAGATCTTCTGCATCTCTGGCAGGTGTTTATGTTTCAGGCTTAAGCCGTAGATCCTCGGGGTATTGTAGAGAGTCGGTTTCTCCGGAGATTCGTATTCCGCGATCATCTTTTTTCCGCCTCCGGAGTAGCCGGTCAGGGAGAATACGGTGAGCGGTGTCTCCTTCGGGATGATCCCCGCCGCAACGAGCGGATAGACCGGGATCACAAATCCCGATGCATGGCAGCCCGGGTTTGCCGTATATTTCGCATGAACGATCGCATCCTTATGTGCGTCGGAAAGTTCCGGAATTCCATATGCCCAGCCCGGAGCTGTCCGGTGTGCCGTCGATGCATCGATGATCCTTGCGGAATCTTTTTCCACAAAGCTCACCGCCTCTTTTGCCGCCGCATCCGGCAGACAGAGGAACGTGATATCCGCGGCGTTGATGAGTTTCTTTCTCTCATCCGCATCTTTTCTCTTTGCCTCATCGATCAGCAGGAGTTCAATATCGTCTCTCAATGCAAGTCTCTCATAAATCTGGAGTCCGGTGGTTCCTTCTTTTCCGTCAATGTATACCTTTGGCTTCATAATCGTTTCTCCTCTCGGTCATAATTTGCTGGATCCCAGTCAGCTTTCCTTCCGGTCCGTGTTAAAAAAGGGACCGGAGCTTTTCTTCTCTGCATGTTTTTGTGGGGGCAGATGCATAAAGCTGAATATTTCCTGAATAATTATGCATAATTATAATCCTATATGTATATTTATGCAAGAGGTTTTTTATTCTTTTTTGCATTTTTATAAATTCAGAGCGAACACATATAAAAAACGGCACAGGATCGGGTCCCGCAGTCCGGAAATTTCTTTCCAAACAAAAACAGCACAATGATCCTTTTCCAGACCATCATGCTGTTCTCCCGATCCTGTCTTTTGTTTTTCCATGATCCGGACTCATACCGCCCGTTTCACTCTCCGTATCCGAACGCCTCCCGCATGCGGGCAACCGCCTTTTTCTCGATCCTGGATACATAGGATCGGGAAATTCCAAGCTGTCCGGCGATCTCCCGCTGCGTGTGCTCATCTTCCCCGAACAGGCCGTAGCGCATCCGAATCACCTTTTTTTCCGTCTCCGTCAGACGGTCCCGGTATGCCTCATAGAGTATCTTCACATCCTGTCCGATGATGACCGTCTCCAGCACTTCCCGGTCTCCGGATTCCAGAACATCAAACAGACTCACCGTCTCCCCGTCTTTATCCGCACCGATCGGGTCATAGATGGAGACTTCCCTGGAGAACTTTTTCCCCGACCGGAACATCATCAGGATCTCATTTGCTATCCTCCCCCCAATGCGTTTTTGATGCACTGAGGGGATTAGTTTTTCCCAGGCGGTCATCCTCCGTATCATCATCTTCGTAATCTACATCGGAAAATGCCACCAATTCATCATTATCGTCCTCATCGTCTGTATTATCAGAAGCAGCAGAAGCGATTTCCGGGTATTCGATTTCATCGTCCTGCACACCGAACAGAACCACATGGGCATTGACTCCGTCCCAGATAACCTTACGCACGATGGTGCGGATGGCTGCTCGTTTCTGTTCTATGGTCATTTCATCAATGCCGTCCTTAAAGACAGTCAGCAGCTGGCGCATCAAGTCAAATTCAACATCACTGAGAGCGTGCTGCGTAGTCAGTCCTTCCAGCTCCTGAATACGTTTTTCAAGGGACTGGTATTCTTCGTTCAGTTGCTCAATTCGCTTTGTTACATGAGCCTTGGCAGGGCTGTCACCCATTTCCACGAGAGAATCCACCAGTGAATTGATTTTCTTCTCTGTTTCTGCCTTCTCTTTTCTCATATCGGAAATCCGCTGTTCGTAGTCCATGCGATTGCCGGTATAGAATTTTCGGCTCTGCTCCAACTGACTGACAAAAGTCTCCTTATCATCTGCAAGCATTTTTACCTGTTCGATGATTGCCATATCCAGTGTATTGCCGTTTGCGTTTTTGCTGTTGCACACGGTACGCTGGCTGCGCTCTTTCATTTTGCACACATAGGTGTAAATCACCTTGCCGTCAGCAGTTTTTCGCTTGCTCATCTTCGGATACATACGCTCACCGCAGCTGCAGAACAGCAGACCGGTCAGCAACGCTTCGTTACTGCGTGGTTTTCTGAAAGACTTGGACTTGTTGCGTTCCAATGACTCTTGAACCTGCACCCACACCTTGCCGGGAATTAGTCCGGGATGTTTGCCAACGGACACAATCCATTCACTCGGCGGTAACGAGATACTCGCTCTGCCTTTTTCCTGATCGGTACGATTATATGCCATCATGCCGTGAACACCGTCAAAGGCATCATGCTCGGAGAACAGGTCTGTATCATTCTTTATAAAGAAATCATACGCCTCTTGGTCAGCGACCATGTAGACCGGATTCTGCAAAATCGCTTTGACCGAGAAACGGGTAAAATATTTTCCGTTCTTTGTCTTGAACCCTTGCTTAATCAACGCCGCTTCTGTCAAAGTCAAAGAATCCGTTTCCACATACAAATCAAAAATCGTTTTGACTATATCTGCTTCTTCCGGAACAAGTTTCAACTTGCAGGCTTTCTTTGTCTTTCCGTCCACTGTAATGCTTTTTATAGCTTCGGATTCAAAGCCGGTAGGGGTTGTACCACCTAACCAGCGTCCGGTCTTTGCCAGCTCATGCATATTGTCACGGATACGCTCGGCAATGGTTTCACGCTCCAACTGAGAAAAAACAGATGCAATATACATCATGGCTCGTCCCATCGGGGTGCTGGTGTCAAACTGCTCCTTGATGGAAATAAAAGAAATATCCAAACGGGCAAGTTCTTCAATCAATCCAGAGAAGTCGCTGACATTACGGCTGATACGGTCAAGACGATAGACAATGATTGCCTTAAACTGTCGCTTTTTTGCTGCATCCATCATTCGTTTGAATGCCGGACGGTTCAGATTCCCTCCGGAAAATCCCTCATCTTCATATACTACGATTTTATCTACAGCGGCATCACCAAAATGCACACGAACATACTCTTTGCCAAGTTCAACCTGATTGCCAATACTCTCGCCTTTCCCTGTAAATTTTGATTTACGGGAATAGAGGGCGATAACATCTTCATTTTGTCGCATCTGCTTTTCCTCCTTCTCTTGCTATGTGATGTATCATGTGCTATTATAACATAAAGTAAGCACCAAGTAAACATGACAGGAGGGTTTTCTATGAAATCGATTTTTGAAGAATTAGGCGGCACCTACACTTTAGGCGAGGACGGAATGTATTATCCGAACCTGGAGCTTCCGGTTGAAGAAGAACCACATTACGGTAAGTATGGTCGTATGCGAATGAATTACATAAAAGAGCATCGCCCGGGGTTGTATACGGAGCTTTTGTTCGACGGAAAGCTGGTATCACACTTGAACGACATTGATGATACGGCTCGTCAACGGATGGAGCTGCTGACTCGACAAATGCAGGAGCAGCATGGTGTAAACGAGGAATTAAAAGCTCTTGATCAGATGATCTGGGTAGGTGCCTGCAATAACATCCGCAATGCTGCGGAGGAAATTGTTTTGAATGAACTAATATATTGCTAACGCCAAGGGAGAGAGCTTGTACACATCATGGGTACAAGTTCTCTCTTTTCCCTTGAATCCGAGTTGGACAGAAGTTGTTTTGACATCCCACCAGCTTGTCGGAAAGTTAGAAAATGCAGAAACCCAAATACTTGTGAAACTATTATGAACATGACTGTTTCCTATTGACATTCCAGTTTATTGAGAGTAAACTATAATTAGTTTATTGACTATCAACTGGAAGGAGAAATCTTTATGGCTGAGATTAAAATGGGCGTAGTGGAATCCCACTTCGCTGATATTATTTGGGCGAATGAGCCTTTGCACTCCAGAGATTTGGTAAAGCTCTGTGAGAAGGAACTGAATTGGAACCGTTCTACCACTTATACCGTGTTACGCAAACTCTGTGAGCGTGGGATTTTCCAAAACAACGGAGGAACTGTTTCCTCTGTGCTGACCAAGAACGAGTTCTATGCTGTTCAGAGCGAGCAGTTTGTAGATGAAACCTTTGAAGGCTCCCTCCCTGCTTTCATTGCGGCTTTTACACAAAGGAAGGGTATTTCTCAACAGGAAGCTGCGGAGATTCGACACATGATTGATGCAGCCGCCGGAAAGGAGTAATCTATGAGTTCACTCTTTTTGAAAATTGTAAATATGAGTATCGCCGCATCTTGGCTGATCCTTGCGGTCGTACTTTTGCGTGTAGTTTTGAGAGAGGCACCTAAGTGGATCAATGTTCTGCTTTGGGGTGCTGTTGCAATTCGACTCTTATGCCCGATTACCATCGAAAGCAATTTGAGCATGGTGCCAAGCGCAGAGGTTTTTCCGAATGAGGTCGTTTCCGGACCATCCTTTGATGTGAATACAGGTTTCAATATCGTAGATACACAAATCAATGATTACCTTGGCGACCGCTACTTTGAAGGTGTGACGGTTCCTGCAAACAACGGAGCTAACATAACAACGATTCTCAGTGTTGCATGGATAGTTGGCATTTTCACTTTTGCTGTATTTGCTCTTGTGAGCTACCGAAAAATCCACAACAAGGTTCGTCCATCGTTAAATGTGCGGGACAACATTTGGATTTGCGATGATATCCAAACACCATTTATCCTAGGCTGCTTTAAGCCAAAAATCTACATTCCGTCCGGAACGGATGAAGTGCAGCTTCCCCATATCATCGCCCATGAGAACGCTCATTTAAAACGCTGTGACCACTGGTGGAAGCCGCTGGGGTATCTGGTTTTAGCAATCCATTGGTTCAATCCGCTTGTATGGATTGCGTATATTTTACTTTGCAGAGATATTGAGTTGGCTTGCGACGAGAAAGTCATTCGAGAATTAAATCAGAGCGAGTCTATTTCCTATTCCGAAACATTACTCTCTTGTAGCGTAAATAGAAGAACGATTTTGGTTTGCCCGCTTGCCTTTGGCGAGGTTGGCGTAAAAGAAAGGGTGAAGCGTGTGTTGAATTATAAAAAGCCTGCGTTCTGGATTGTTGTCGTAGCAATAATTGCTGCTATCGTTACGGCGGTTTGTTTCCTGACAAATCCCAAAACGATTGGTGATTCTATAACACTTGTTGAACAGTCTACACCCGGAAATGGTAATACTTTTACCTATGATACTACCTTTGGTCAAAGTGTAATGAGCGGCACTGTTTATGCCGAGCAGTGGAGTAATGGCACTTGCACAAAATCTACGCCTGCCGTATTAACGAGTGAAGTCGATGAGATAAACATCTTATTGGATGTTCGTCGTGAAAACGGTCATTCAGTAGGTGTTGATATTCAAGTCGATACCAACGAACATGGTGGTTCCTTCATCACATATTTTGCATTCCCTGAGAATTATTCCATCCTCGGATGGAGCTGCAACGGTTATGAGTTGAATAAACCTATTCTAATCCAATCCGAGGCGGAAAAAATTTTGGCAGCTATGGTATTTGATGTGGGAAATGGAGTGAGGGTATTTAGTCCCGAAGTGCTTGTCAATGAACCTGAAAGATTGGAAAATGTAGATTATGCAATCGTGATTCGTGCTTCATTTGATAGTACCAACTTGGGCAATGAAAATTCGGAACATACTTCTCACTCAGCAGATAGTGGTGCTGTGATTCCGATGGTTATGGTGAATGACACACTCTATCTGTACACAGGATTTGAAAATACAGATGCTCACCACGATGTGATGAATGGCAAGATCACATCCTCTGTTCACGGGAACACCAAGCCTACCGTAAATGATCAATCGAATTTTGGCGAGGGATACGCATATCAGTACGGTGCTGCCGAAGGAACCATTGAAATCTACATGGATGGTAAATGGTGCATCTTTGCTACTGAAGAAGTGCGACAGGATATTCAATTTCCTGTTGCTGATGGAGATGTTAACGGATCAAACGGAGCTGAGTCGGGAGAAACTACATCAGTAGTGGCAGGAGTTTCAATGGTGGATGCTTCTAAGATTGCCAGCATTGCTGTAACCAACGGCAATACCGGAGAACAGAAAACAGTTACTGGAAAAAAGGCATATAGCGATGAATACCTTGCCTAACGTGACTATGATGATGGAAAAGTATAAATCCCGGGAAGGCGATATTGAAATTTCAAATCAAAGTGGAAAAGGACTGAAAACCTGGGAATGGTATGATATTCAGAAGTGGGAAAACGGTGAATGACACAGGCTGGATCAGCTGACGGATGGATTGTGGACAGATACTCTATACCAGATTCCAGCGGGAGAAATTACGGCTTTTTCTACGAATTGGAAAACGTGGTATGGCGACTTGTCAGACGGTAAATATCGCATCATAAAGAAAATATATGAAACGATAGAAGATGAAATCCATACTCATTATCTGGCAGTAGAATTTGAAATTCGATAACTGTCCAAGTACAATGTCAAATATAATTATTGCATCCTTAGTAAAGGAATACCATCGCAGATACTTCCAAAGTAGCAGCGATGGTATTTTTTCTGTTGAAAATACTGTGTAGTACGATATGTACACAGGAAGGACAGTATATTTTTCACTGGCTCAGATATATTGTAGAGCAGCAATCCACCACTACCATTCCAAAATCGGAGTGGTAATGGTGGATTTTGTTATCATCGCTCGTAATCTTTTTGCTTTCTTTTGGGAGGTTTTTGCATCTGTGATTCTGGTTCTTTGCGCTGAAGCATTTGAGTAATAGAAGGCTTTCTGGTAACTTCCCCAAGCATTTTCTTCACTTCCAGCTTGCTCTGACGCATCATATCATAATCATATTTAACGCCGTAGATTTTTTGAAGCTGACTGGCTGCGGATTGCTCTTTGCCAGTGCGAAGCTCCATTCTGGTGTCGGTCAATTCGCCTGCATCCACATCGGCAACGGTTTTTTCCAAATCCCTGTATCTCTCCAGTGTTCTGTCCAGTTCGGCAGTGAATTTATTTTCTGCCTGTTCCAGTGCGTCCATCTGTGTATCAAGATTCTTGACTTCCTTTTTGAATTTGGAGAAGGCTGCATCATCCGCACATTCCATACTGTTCAGAAGCATGGACTTTTCGGATTTCAATTCCTCCAAATCCTCAGTCAGCGTAGCAACCTGCTCCGACAATTTCTGATGCTTTATCACATGAATAAAGGGTAGAGAATCCTGTTCTGCACGGAGCTGCTTTCGCTCTGTGTTTTTCTCTTTGATTTCCTGTTTGATTTCCGTATATCGTTCCACGACCGGTTTTACAGCATCCACATAGTCAGAGATTTTCTGCTTGCTGATACGGATATGGCTGATGCGGTACATAAGAACAATCATATTCTCACGCAGGGATTCCAGTGCATTTGCCAGCTCCGGAATCGAAGTTTTTACTGCAGCAGCCAGCTTTTTGACCTTCGCTTTCAGCTCCCGGAGAAGGGCGTTGTCCGCCTTGATCTGGCGATTAATTTCGCAGCGGTCAGAAACGATACCCATCGCTTCCAGCTTTCGTGCGTGATAGCCCTCGTGGATGGTTGGCAGTTCATCCAATCCCCGTGCGGCGTGACTGCGGTGATCGATCCGGGCATCTATCTCCGGATACTGTGCCAAGTGCCGATTGGTAACGGTTGCCCATTTTTCCCGCCAGATGAGTAGCTGTTCATCGCTGTTCCAACGCTGAGAAATTGGATTCTGTCTGCCATACTTTGTACTTTTGGGATACTTGTTGGCTCGTTCATAACCTTGCTTCTCAGCTTCTGAAGGTGCCATATACACCTTTCGCTCGCCAACCAGATATTGATACTGTTTCTCCCAGCCCTCCGCCTGTGCGATCTTATATTCAGCAGAGGTAAATCCCCATTCTGCGCCATCCCTCACGCACAGATATTCTTTTTCGGTTTTATGCTGCCATTTACCGTTTTCCTGTAAGGGGCGAATCGTCAGCATAATGTGGGCGTGTGGATTGTGTCCGGGCGGATATGGGTCATGGATTGCAACATCCGCACACATTCCCTCGGCCACAAAATTGTCCTGAATAAATTCTGTGAGAAGGCTCTGCCAGTCTGTCTTTCCCAGTTCTATGGGAAGTGCTACCACAAATTCACGGGCAAGGCGGCTGTCCTTGGTCTTTTCGTTTTCCTCCACCGCATTCCACAGAATGCTTCGGTCACTCCACGCAGCCGGAGCGATTGGCGGAAGAAATACTTCCTGCCAGACAAGCCCTCGTTTTCTGGTGTAATCATGCTGAATCCCATCGTAGTCGTTGTATATCTGTGAACAGCTCAGATATGCGGAAGCCGCCACAGCGGAGCGCCCGGCTCCACGGCTGATGACCTTTGCTTCCAGATGATAGATTGCCATTCTTCATCACCGTCCTTTCGCTTTTGTTTTTGTTGCTTTTTAGAAAAAGCAAATGGGGCTTGGCAACAATGCCCATCTCTGCAACAAAGCTGCCGGTGGCAGGTTTTTGCAGACAGTTGGTGGAATACCGTCGGTTAAAGCGACGGTATTTTTTATAGGTGGTAACACCGACCACCAGCTGCGTGGACAATGACAGCAAGCTCGCAGGATTGTGGCATTGTCCATAAGGCTCCCGCAGGAGCCGCATCCGCCTCGCAGAGCGCACGGCCCCGAAGGGGATACCACCGCCCGATGTTATCGGGTGGTGAGTAAGTGCGCCCTTCGGGAATAGAGATACTTTCGTACCTCAATGTTTTTCCGTAACTTCTGCACTTAATCGTCTTTCCAGCTCCATTTTTAGATTATCCAAGTCCATTATCTGTGCTTCCGGGAATACGTTTTCCAGAATAGCTCCCTGCTGAATCAATCTTCTTGTGCGCTGTTTTCTCTCTTTCTGACGGTTTCTGGCTTCAACCGCTTCCTGTCTGTGTTTCGCCTGCAATAATTTCTTTTCATCCTCGGTCATATTTACGTCCTTTCTGACCATATCCGGTCTAACTGATTTTTATTTGGTACTTGTTTTAGAAAAGAATGGTGCCGGGATTGTTGCTGCATGAGCGGAATTATCAATGCACCGCTGATTAGGAGACAATCCGGCACCGCCGGTCTTACGTTCCAGTACCGCTTTCCAGTATTTTCCGTGCTTCTTTCATGCTTTCAGCGGCATTTCTCTGCCGGATATTCTGATTGTTGATTCTCAGCGGCACACACCGTTCCAATACTCGGTCATAGATACGGGAGCGAGTCAGATCCTGCGGATTTTTCAGTTCCTCCAAGGTCATATTAGTTGTCACAATCAGTGGCAATTTGCTGCGATATCGGCTATCAATGACATTGAATACCTGTTCCAAGGCAAACTCCGTACTGCGCTCAATTCCCAGGTCATCAATAATCAGCAGACTGTACTGGTTCAGGCTGTCGATATATTGGTTCTTCTCCTCGGAATACAGCCCGGACAGGGCGTTGAGAATCCGGGAGAAATTGGTCATCAGCACCGGAACACCCTGCTCCAGCAGAGCGTTGGCGATACATCCGGCAAAAAAGGATTTTCCGGTTCCCACATCGCCCCAGAGAAGCAAGCCGATGGATTTTGCCTTCATTTCGCTCCAATGGACAACATAGTCATGGGCTTTCTGCATTTCCGGGTTGTAACCCTTATCATTGGCAAAGGTGTATTCCCGCAGGGACTTGTCCTGTAAGCCGTTGGCTTTCAGACGGGACACCTGATCCAGAAATTCACGGTGCTTTCTCTCCGCTTCCTCTTTATCCTGGACTTCCTGCTGACAGCGGCAGCGAATGGGAACCACCATTTCCTTTCCAAGAACAACCACATGGTGCTGCCTGGGTGTTTTACATTTGGCGCAGTGGATGAGGTTGTCTGATTCATTGCGGTATTCATCTTCCTGCAAAGGGCGGTCAGAAAAGATATTCTGAATGGTGCCAGTGATTTGGTTCATAGGCTTTCATCCTCCTTACATTCATAGCTGCGTCTTACGGGAGCCGGGTGATCCTGCGTATACCAGCTGTGAATCGTAGCAGCGTGGTCTTGATACCGCTTCCCGCTGGAACGTATATAGCCAGACAGCTTTTCGATATATTCCCGGTATAATGGTATTTCCTTTTGAAGCTGTGCCAGCTCCTTTTCATTCAGGAAAACATTTTGATATTTTCCGTAAGCGGTGCGGTCAGCCTTACTCCCTTGTTTCTTTATCTTGTTATTGTTCTTTTCATTATTACTTCCGGACACTTTTCTTTCCCTTACAGAGACAGTTTCCTGTCCGTCAGACGGATAGGTTTCTGTCTGTATCAGGGAAAGATTTCTGTCCGTCTGCACCAGATATTCCGGTGGGACTTTTACATAGATTTTGTTTGGCAATCCCGGTCCCTGACGCTTGCGGAAAATCAAATCCGTTTTTTCCAGAACTGCCAGAGCGGTCTTAACAGACATTTCGCTTTTGTGCATGGTTTCTGCCAAATCCTTGATTGGAAAGAATATGAACGCACGCCCACGCTCATCTACCCAGCCTTCGTTTTTCTGTGAAAGTCTTGCTCTATCCAACAAAAGTACATACAGTATTTTTGCGGTTTCACTCAGCTGCTCCATATCCAGTAAAAATCGTGGAAATGCCATATACGGCGGTATCAGGGTATCCTTTATTAGAAACTGTGTCATGCGTTCACCTCCTTCCGTTGTCAGAATAGATACCGGTTATTCCCCAAGAAAATCCCAGTCAAGGTCTGCATCTTCCGGTTCGGATGCTGCAACAGCTACCTGCGGTGTAATCTTAGCAATACCAACCATACAGCCTGCCAAATATACCGGTAGGGTCCTGTTCATGGCATTTTCCACCGCTGTTACAATCTGCTCCACGAAGCGTTCCTCACGCTCTCTGGTTTCCAGATACGGCTCATCTTGCTTCTTGTAGTAACGGTCAAAGTAGTCCACCAGAGAAATGGCGATAATCTGGCTGTAGGATTTGAATTTCTTTTTATCCATCGTTTGCAGATACTGCCACGCCCGGTTCTGCACATCCTTGTCCAGATTGAAACGAAGATTTGTGCTGCGGATATTCTCACTCATGCTTACTCCTTCCTGCGAAGGCTGGCATGGGCGAGATATTCATATCCCTTAGCAGTCGCACAAATATCATCCAGAATGGTTACACGGGTTTCATCGTACTGCCCGAAGTTTCTGACCAGACAGCCACCACCGCCAACAATATACAGTCGCATCAGTTCCGGATTGTATTCATAGCGGCGGAGTGTGGCGAAAATATCCGCTACATACCTTTTCGCAATGGCAGTGATACAGTCCAGATAAGGCTTGCCGATGTCCGCTGTTCCATAGCGAAGCACCTGCTCAATGGTGACTTCTTCGATTTTGACACCAAAGCTGTCCAGCACGGCATTTTTAGCAGCGATCATACACTGGTTCACACCAAACTTCTCTGTCCAACAACGGCTCTCCACCGCCTTTTTATTGTTGATATAGAGAATGTTCATGGTGCCGTTTCCGATGTCTGCAAGGAGATTGGTTCCCTTGAAATCGCCCAATCTGCTGACAATAGCGGGATAACCTTGAGGGAACAAACTGCATCCGACAAAATGGAGCTTGTACTCCTTACCATTGAAATGGAAAGATACATATTCATTGCGGAGCAGGTAAGTTCGGAAATCTTCACGCTGTTTGCGAACCCAGGTCAGCGGCAGACCGGCAGCCAGATGAACATCTGCTTCACGGATGCCATACGCATTCAGCTCTCTGGCAACTGCCATCAGAGTCAAAAGATAATAGTCCTCATCCATGGCTTTGTCCGGAATAAATTCCTTGTGTCCCTCTCCGATGCGGTAATAGGTGCCGTTGTATTCCAGAATGTTACCGGAGAAAATCGGTTCTGTGTCATAGGCAGTAATGCCGGTAGGGGTGACGGTGTTTGCTGTTTTGATGTTGCCGTAGCCATGATCTACGGCGATAATTTTGATGCTTTTCAGTTCTTTCATTTGCTTAATTCCTCCTCAAAAAATTTGATAGTCATAAAAAATGCCCTCTTTTCAGTAGATTTGCTTTGAAGTGGCACCGGATTTTTGAATTTGGTGCTGTTTTCATTGCAATTTCATTCTACTGGAAAGAGGGCAAAAGCACATTGAGCGTGGATTGAGTGGAAATTGAGCAAAAAAAGAAGCAGCCACACACCGTAGTGCATGACTGCTATACAAAATCATTTTTCCTTTTATTCTTTTGGCAAATAACTTTTGTCTATTGAAAGATTAACACAAGTTGCTACTGCAATATAGATTACTAAAATAATAGCCTCTAATACCAAAGTATTATACGGACGAGGGTAGAATCCTGCCGCAACACTTACGATAAATCTAATCGGGAAATAAAGTCCCAACCAAGCAGAAATTTTGTAAAACTTTCTACGGAAGTTCTTTGTTTTTTCTGTTGCACTGGATACTTTCTTCTGATACGCATATTCAAACCCGCCAATGGCTGCAACAAACGGCAGGAAACTTAGAAATGCAAAAAACACATTTTGAAGAATGAACATTGTCATAAACTGCATCAAAAGTATCATCACTTCAAGTGTCACCAGATAGATCATAATCTGACCGAGATTATCGTTTTGAACTTCTTTTATCTTCGGCAAGTCATTATCACTTTGGTAATCATCGTTCAGTAAGTAATCTGTTGTAACATCAAACAGCTTGCTAAGTTGAAGAATGTTATTTGCATCAGGCATCGCAGCTCCTGATTCCCAACGAGAAATAGCTTGTCTTGATACATCCAGTTTTTCAGCCAAATCCTCCTGAGACATTCCATTGGACTTTCTCAGTCCTACAATTTTATCAGATAGTTTCATATGAAATCCTCCTTTGCTTGGTGACTTCATTGTACTTAAAATCACTATAATTCACCACCACACCGACTTTGCATATCCGCAACAAGAGTTTACATTGTACTATTTTTCAAGAATTTGCGGGTCAAGAAGGAAATCATAGATATTCACGGTCAAAATACCATAGTTATCATAGTACGGCTGTACAATATCTTTTGTAATAACAATCTTCTTGAAAGAATCGTCTATCTTTCTAAACGGTCTGATTTCCTGAGTACGTTTCGCTTCATCAGGTAATGAATAAGCTGACTGGATATAATATCTGGAAGAACCGAGATTGCATACAAAATCAACTTCCAGCTGTTTACGGGTTACCTTTCCTTCTTGGTCTTTTTCCGCAATAATAACAACACCAACGTCCACGCTGTATCCACGCATACGCAGTTCGTTATAAATCACATTTTCCATGGAATGTGTCTGCTCAAACTGACGGAAGTTAATCCTTGCGTTGCGAAGCCCAAGATCAGAGAAATAGTATTTCTTTGGAGTTTCAATATATGCCTTACCCTTGATGTCATATCTCTGTGCTGATTCAATCAGGAAAGAATCCTCAAAACAATCCAGATATTTCTTGATCGTTTTTGAAGTGATTTTAGATTTTTTTACAGTCTTAAAGGTATTCTTTAACTTCTCAGGATTGGTCAGAGAACCAATAGCAGAGGAAAGGATATTCAGCAGGTCTTCCAGTTCTCCAATATTTTTAATCCGGTTACGTTTGAAAATATCTCGAATATAAATTTCGCTAAACAGGTTTTGCAATGCTGCCGCCTTATCGCTGCTACTTTCACGAAGAACGACCAGCGGGATGCCTCCGTAAAGCATATATTCAGACAATCCCATATACTTGTCGCCTTTGAAAACCGACATAAATTCCGAAAAACTCAGTGGATACATATGGACTTCATCTCCACGTCCGGCAAACTCCGTAACAATATCTTTGGACAGGAATTTTGCATTACTTCCGGTTACGAATACATCCATATTATCTTTGCGAAGATAACCATTCAATACAGATTCAAAGCAGTCCATCAGCTGAACTTCATCCAAAAGCAGATAATACATTCCATCCGTGGTAACTTGGGAACGGATATATGCCATAAATTTCTCCGGATCAACTCCACGTTTTTCTTTTTCAATTTTGATAAGGCTTTCTCCAATCAAATACAGGTCATCTGCGGAATCAAACGCAAAACGAATAATATGGTCAGCAGGGACACCGGACTCTAACAAGTGATTATAGAAAATATTATTCAGCAGATAGGACTTTCCACATCTGCGAATACCTGTAATTACCTTAATCAATCCATTGTTCTTTCTTCTAATCAATTTGTCTAAGTAAAAATCTCTGCGAATCTCCATACGATAACCTCCTTAGGAAAGATTTTTGCAACTTAATACAGTTTTCTGTTCTATATTACCATATCGCAACCTTCAAATCAATATGTATAACCGGTTTTAGGAAAGATTTTTGCAACTTAACACAGTTTTCCGTTCTAAAGCCTATTATATGCTTCAATCAGGATATTATCCCTGTATTCTCTCATTGTTTTATTCTGTTTCAACAAAGGAAAAGCAGCCACACACCGTTAAGTACATGGCTGCCCAAGGCAGTTCTTTATTTAATTTGAGGCTACGACAGACTGCGATTTGAAAAATGATGATTTTATAAACTATATACCCACTAATCCCATTGTAACTTAATCTTGCCATCTGCTTTTTCAAATTTAAGTATTAGATCTATAAATGAGTAAATCCTAAATTTTGCACAAAAGAAAGACACTCTCTGCTGAATGATGTATAATTGAAGTGCGACCAACAACCTACTCATTCAAACAAGGGGGTGCCTATTGCAAACATTATACATCATTCCAATAAGATTTACAATTACTTTAAAGTTCTCAACCTCAACTGTTTTTTATCCGATATTTACCTGCAGCATTTTATGGCTATCATTCTTTCTACCTTTTTGCGTGGATACCGTGGCAAAACAACGGATTTCGCCTTGACCAGCCAACATCATAGAACGATTGTGGCTCACTTCCTGAATCAGGGAAAGTGGAATGATTTCCTTTTTCAGGATGCCCTAAGAAACAGCGTTGCATATTTGATCTACCGGGAGGCGACTATTTCCGGTCAGCCTATCTTTTGCATTGTGGATGATACGATTGCTTCCCATACAAAGCTTTCGTCACAGGCTTTGCATCCAATCGAAGCTGCGTATTTTCATCAATCTCATCTGAAAGGCAGACAGGATTATGGGCACCAGATCGTGTCCGTCATGCTTTCTGCAATGGAATCACTCTGAATTATGCCGTTATTCTGTATGATAAAACAAAATCAAAGATCCAGATCATACAGGATATTGCTGCAGAACTTCCTATTGCACCGATAGTTTCCTACTTCCTTTGTGACAGCTGGTATACTTCAGCCAAAGTCATGGATTGCTTTGCTAAAAAAGGATTCTACACCATAGGGGCTTTAAAAACCAACCGAATCCTCTATCCTTGCGGAATCCGTCAGAAAGCCAGTGCATTTGCCCTTCACTTGCGGAAAACAGATCCAAACATCAGCCTTGTGACCGTTGATAAAAGGCAGTTTTACGTATATCGGTATGAAGGGAATCTGAATGATGTTCCCAATACAGTGGTTCTACTGAGCTATCCAACACCATGTTTTGGGATTCCAAAAGCACTGCGGATCTTTGTTTCAACGAATGCAGCATTATCCACGCAGGAAATCCTGAGACTTTATACCCAACGCTGGCAAATTGAACTGTTTTTCCGACAAAGCAAGAAAAAGCTTGGTCTGGATAAATATCAGCTGCGTTCCCAAAAAGGAATCCAGAGATACTGGCTGATGATGTCATTTGTCCATTATATGTGTTGCACTTGCAAAGGAACCTATATTTTTTTACATATAGAATAACCAACTTCTTCCCAAACAGGATCCTTTAGATAATCTATTGCATCCGAAATAATAATAAGCAAATCCATATAGCATTTGGGTGATGATTCCTCTTTTTTATATAAACTCAAAATATACTCAAAATAGCCATCAATAAAGTTGACAGACCATTTCTGCGACTCACTACCTTTCATGAAATAACACCTACCTTTATAAATTTAGTCCAAAAGAAACCAACGATATCAGCCATGAAACTCCAAAATAAAAAACAAATGACATAATTCCAGCTGTATTAAAAAAAACTACTAATCTACTTTTTTCAGAAATAATTTTTTCTAATAATTTCTTTTTACAATAATACAAATGTAAAAGTATATTCTTCTTACTACAGAGCAATAGCAGGATTAAAAGCATTAAAAAGAGTCCTGCATTTAATAACATGGTTAAAACCATATTCATTGAAAAGGAAAACAATTTATTTTCCCACAAGAAAATCCCCAGATTATGAATAACATGAAAAGTAATAGCATACCATAAATTTCCTGTGAGGCAGACCAAAACACCTGAAAAAAAACCAATCAAAAGAAATATTAATAATAACCCCTGACCATGCATTATAGCAAACAGTATAGTTGTTGCTAAAATTGCAAATCCCTCCCCATAAGACTTCAGCTTAGACCATAGAATTCCCCGAAAAATCCATTCCTCTACCAGAGGTCCCAGTATTACACCTGTGAAAATATCTAAACCACTGTGTAAACTTTTATCATTCATCATTACGATGTCTTGAAATACTTTTGCATACAAAAACAAAAAGAATGCACAAAAAACATGGGATAAAAATATTACAAATGCCGTTAATAAACCTTTTTCCAATACGGATAATTCATATTTGTTTTTAGAATAACATGTATCCAGCAAAGACAACCTTCCCCATTTTTTCATTCCCACCCATACGATACCAGCCCAAAATATATAAAAAGCCATATTTTCAGCAAAAATCGGCATTATTCGCATAAGTATTAGCGAACCCAAATACGCAATCAATAAGATCCATCCTATTTTGCCGGCAATTATTTTTAATTCACATTTCCTTTGTTCGTCCATCGTGCATATATTCTCCATATAAAAATGTCCCATAATTATCCTCCTGGTTTTAATTTGCTCCTTGCAACTTTTAAGCAAAAATTATACTATAACTTATTAAAAAACTCTTCACGTTTCTTTAATGTTCGAATAGCAATCCTGATTAGTTGCAGATATTTTGCTTCTAAATTTCTCTTTCCAGTTAAGCGGTTACAGAGCATGTGGCATATTGAAAGCAAAATGTGTTGTTTTGTCTCAGTTAATGTAGGTGCAAAATACAATGCTTTTTTCAGGAATTGTAACTTTTCTTTTCTTTTTAAATAAATTGACAAACTTTCTTTTAATCGCTCATCAATATTTTCTATAGCTCCCTTATCCAGTTGGAAAAGTATCATTATCTTTTCCGATGTGCAAAGGAAAGTCATGACTTTAGCACTTTTATGAAATCTATAGCGTAGTTTTGTGCAATTTTTCAAATTTGCTCATTTATAGTATTAGAAAATATCTACATTTTTCATCGACAGTCAACATACCGGTTTTTATCTCTGGTGTCAAATCTAATATGGTCTCTTTATTTTCATTTTCTACAATAACATGGATACTTCCTTTTGAGACATCGCCATCCAACTTAAAAGTATATTAACGACTTTCGTTAAATTTTATTACCTTTTTTACATATCCGCTACAAGATGAAAAAGAAACTTCGCATTTATTTTTCCCTCTGAGTGAAACAACAAATAATAAGGCTCGTTTTGCGTTCAAAATCATATATCCGTTGACCCATAAAAAATAAAACAAAACCAACATTGAAATAAATACAATCACTAATTTCATGAATTCACTCATGCCAACACCTCACAAAATTCAATTTTTCGCATCCAACCACTGTCTACCTAATTGCACCCCAGCCTGAGTATAAGTTTCTAATATGTCCTGCTTCTTTTCTTCAATCAGTTCCGGTTCAGCATCAAACAGCACCTCATAGATAGCCAGAGCGTTCTTAAAGTGTGTGGTAGCTTGCAGCACATCGCCGATTGACAGACAGATATTGCCCATAGCTTCTTGTACAACGGCATAATCACCGGACACATCAGAGTTAGATTCTTTGATGACACGAGACAGCCTTTGTAATGCAGATAACCCGAGGTACGGCTCACCCATATCCGTCAGCAGTACCGCATAATTGGTGATTTGCGGAATACTGTCATGATAAGGCGCCAAGCCGTATTGCTCAAGCAAGTGAATACCCGTTTCCATATGCTGCTTTGCCAGTTCCAACTTACTGGTCTGCTTATACAGACCGCCAAGGTTTGCATGGAGATTCGCTGCAAGAAGGGCGTTCTCTGCGGTCACTTCGGAGATCAGCGTCACAGCTTCTTTTTCCAGCTTGATTGCCTTTTCCGGTTTCTTCTCATTAGCGGCACGGAAGTCCAGAAGCAAAGCACGGTCAGAAACAGAACCAATGGTATTGTCTTTCAGCATAGAAGCCAGTTCTGTCAAAATCAATTCCATTCCAGATTCATAGCCATACTTCTGCATATACGGAAAGGAATCTTCCAAAAACCGGAGATAGGATGCAGTATCGTCTTTTTCAATCGAAGTCACGATATTATTGACCGTCTGGAACAACTGTTTGTAATAGGAAACTTCTTCGCCATGCCGTAGACAAAGTTCCTGCAAGCTGTTGAGCAGGGTGTGGCAGTTCCGGACAGAAGGCTTGGTTTCTGTAATTGCTACTTCCTGAATCATCGGATGCAAGGCAATCGAATGACAGGACTTTGTCTGTATGAATCCTTTTTCCACCAGATCGTTGATGGTATTCATATTCCGAAGCATCAACCAGCCTGCAAACACACGGGAACTGATACCGGTTGTCGGTACAAACGCCATGCTCCGCATAATATCCTGTTCATCACCGGCAAGCTGATACAAGGAAAACAATGTATGGATATGGTCATAGTAAGTTGCCTTGCGGCTCTGACCGTCCTTGGTGATGCCGATTTTATCATCAGCATCCAAGGATGTTTTTTCTTCTTTCAGCTTTTCCAGCAAATCCATCGGCTCCAGAATACCCGTTTCAAGCAGTCGAGCTGCCAGTTCTACCGCCAACGTGTGACTGTGAACCGTATCAATGATTTGTTCCAATACACTCTGGTATTTTTCTGCGTCCGAGAAAAAGCAACCGGCAATGGATAATAACGCCTGCTTGCCTGCAATTTCGGTTACTTCCATGGAATCGTAGTTATCAAATCTGCTGCGGGTCGTGAACAACATACGGCAGCGATATTTCATCACAACAGAAAGAGTGCTGTCCTGAGAAGCCGTAGTATTAAAATTATCTACAATAAACAGCGTATCTTCTTTCAATGTACGCAGGAAGCGATTGTGTTTGCGGAAGCGTTCCTGCTCGCTGTCATCCGGAAGGTCATCAGCAAAATCCATATCCGCTATATCCTGCATCAGATTACCGGTATAGGTCAGATACAGAACATTGGTGTATTCCTTGCGGTGCTGCTTTGCATAGGCTTTTGCCAGTTCGCTCTTACCGATACCGGCGATGCCATGAAGAAATACCTTTCCATGCTCCAATAACAATTCGTGAAGCATTTCCAGTTCTTTTTCACGTCCGCAGAAATGTCGGCAAGGCTTTGGTGCTCCTTCATCAGCAATGAAATCACTGAGAATTGGAGAAAGCTTTCCGTCAGCAAGGAGATTCTTTACCTTTGGGTCCCCGAACCTTTAGGAATGTAGCCGAAATGTTACATTTGTCAGTATATCATATATATAGGAAGTAATCCAGTTCTTTTTTCTGTACTATTCCTCATAAAAAAATCCGTTGTCTGTAAGGTATATGTATCCGTATGGTTCCGCTATGCATCCATCCGTATCCAGTTTCCCATATACGGCACAAGCATAATATGAGCCGGCATGAACTATCCCGGTGCCATCTCCACATTTAATTACGAACCATCTGTATCCGCTGTTCCTCACAACCTCTTCGGCGAACGCTCTGTACTCCTCCTCTGATATTCCCTTTAAGGTATCTTTGTCAACCTCAATGTATGCCATCAAGCTATCGCCTACTATTTTGGATTGCAACTCTGCATCAATCAGTGGATTCCCTGTTTCATTTTTCCCCGGTATGATAACGCTTTCCGGAACTTCCTGCGCACTTTCTTGAGTTTTTGAATCGCTTTCCTGGGTTTTGCATACATTTTCTTCGAATTTGATAACATTTTCTGTTTTTTCCTGCGTGATTCCATATTTCTGTGCTACCATCTGTTTCCTTTTCTCGGCACTGTTCTTGCTTATAGCAAAGGCGGCACATACTAGTACCGCCACAATCACAAGAACCGCCATTGCTCTTGCTTTCTTCATTCTCTCTGCTCCTCTTAAGCTAATATTTTGTAATTTTGGATATGTGATACCCTGAACAAACATGTTTTACATATTCCGTAATCGTCCACTAAGAAATAATAATTCTTCGGCAAATATAGATTTGGGTCGTTCCGATACCGCTCATCTCCTGATTTTCTTAGATAGCCCTCGTGTTCTGCTCCATCGAATAGTCTGACCTTTACTCTCCGCCCTAGGCTTTCTTCCAGTGTCTTTCTATTCATCCTGCGCCTCCTGTGCTGTTTCTCCTCTGGCATACGCATTGAAAGCATCCTCAAGCCCTATTTTTTCTATCACAACCATCAGACCGTATGTAAGTTTTACTAAATCAAACGCTTTTATATTCAGCAGCCCTACGCTTAAATCATCACTGCCGTTTTTCAGGTCTACGCAGCATCCTTGCTGAATTTCTTTCGTGCTCCCATCGTCATACATTACCGTAATCCCTGTAACTTCCTTGTCTTTTTCCTCGATTGTATAATCGTCCATCGTTATTCCTCCTGCCTATTTATCCTTTTATTTTTTCGGTAAACTTTTTCCTACGCTCCCTGCCTCTCTTGCACTTTATCGGGCAATCAGTCATTCGCCTTTTGTCAGCCTCCCCGGTATCTAGTCGAATTTCACTTCCGGTTATATAGCATCCAGCAAATTCTACATCCGCCATTGGAGCCGTCCAAAAAGGACACCAGGTACATGATTCAGGCAGATGCTCCGCCCTAATTTTGAAACCGAATTTTTCATAATTTGCAAGCATTGATATTTCTCCTCGTGATTCTAATTAAACGGTAAGCCGGTATCATCATCTGGAACGCTCATAAAACCATCTCCATTCGGAGTTGACATTTGACTGGCTCCCTGCGCCTCGCTACTGCCTTTGCTCTCTGCGAACTCCTGCTCCTCCACTGTTATTTCAGTGGTATATACTTTCTGACCGTCCTTGTTTGTATAACTTCCTGTTGTGATTCTTCCAGAAATAACAACTTTCGTTCCTTTTCTAAAATACTTCTCGGCAAACTCCGCCTGTTTCCCAAACGCTACGCAAGGGATGAAATCTGCTGTTGGTTCTCCCTCTCTTTTGAATTTTCTGTCTACCGCAACAGTGTATCTCGCTACTGCTGTATTGCTCCCCTGCGAATATCTAACCTCCGGGTCGCGCGTAAGGCGTCCTATCTCGATTGCTTTATTCATGTTTTTCCTCCTGCTCACTGCCATTCGTAAATCCAATTTCTGTCGTTAGGGCATCTCTGACCAGTTTTCCCTCCATATCGTATCCATACCCTTTGTAATCTGCTTTTCTGTTTAGAAAATCGCAAAACTCTTTACATTCTTCCTGAGAAGTAAAAAAAATTGTGTATAGATTTTTCGTTTCAATATCTTCAAAATTTTTGTCATGGTCGATTATCATTCCTGGCAACACAGCGCTGCTGTCGGCAACAATATATCCACTTCCCGGCTCTCCTTTTTCTTTGTACCAGATGCGAACTCCGCCGCCTCTATCTTCCATCTCATATATTACATTTGCTTTCGGAAAATAGATTTTTGCATATTTTCTGCATTTGCAATCATCTTCAACAACTTTTCCTGACGGCAATGTAATTTTTACTTTCCTCCAGCTATCGCATTTATCACATTTTTGTTTATAAAGATTTTCCCAAGTTACAGACCACATAACTATTTTGAATTTTTCCATCAATTCCGTTATTCGTGCGCATCTTGCATTATATTCTGCATTCCGTATTGCTCTATCACACTCGTCTTTCTTCCTCTCGAAATCTTTCTTAACAGTATCGAAATTTTCTTTAATTCCCTGCAATTTTTTATTTTCTTCACGAAGCCGGTTCATTTCCTCGGTGGTTTCTCTTTTTACAGACTTTTTTATAGCCTCTTTCAAATTATCTATTTCTTCCTGATATTCATTTTCTGTGTAAAAATCTTCATCCTCATAATCGTAAAACATAAATATCGTCCAGCTCCTTTCTACCAACAACTAACTGATGCACCATATTTCCGAGCGAGCTTGCGGCTATAACCTTTAGTACCCCCCCCGATTGTAATATAGGCTGTTCTTCTGCTGTTCATCTTTACATCTACCGGATTACCGCAAGTAAAGCATTTATAAGTAAATTCCGCAGTATTCATATTTGTCATGTACTTAAATTCATTGCCACACTTGCATTTCGTATAAAGTGGTTTAAGATTTACCAGTTCCGTTTCTTTGCCACATTCACATTTATAGGACTTGATTTTTTCTTTTGCACAGAATCCTTTTTCTTTTCCACATTTATCACATTTGATATACAGGAACCCTTTATATCCGTCAGGATGTTCCATATCCTGCGGCTCTTCGGTTTTCTCTGGTTCTTTCTTCCATCCAGTACCAAACAGGCTGTCATTCCGGCTGTGAGGCTTTTCCTGCATTTTTTTCACAAATTCTTGTGCTGTGATACTTTCATTGATTTCCTCCTCCTTTTCAGCTTTGGTATCAGTATTATCCTTAACACCGCCAATCGCTTTGATTTTATTATGGAATCTCATGGCATTATTAAGAAGTGACATGGTATCCGCATCGTCCATCTGAAATGTATTTTCTCCGTATCCACTAATGATTTTAACTTCCATCTTTTTTCTCCTTACTGTCTGTTTTTCTGCAAATCGTAAATGATTTTATTTACTGTATCAACCCACCGTTCCAGTTCATTCCAGTCTTTCTGCTCCCCTGTAAAAGGTCCAAGGAGCAGTAGCCTCTCGGATGCAGATAATCCACTTGACTTGTACTTCTTTTCATTATTCAGCAAATACTCTTCGCATTTCCTGTAAGCCTCCTCATCGAATGGCTTTCTTTCATGCTCATATGCACTGTATTCCGCCGGACTGCAACCGGCTATCTTTGACATTTCCATCATCGATATTTTTGCATCTTTCCGTAATGCTGATATGTACCCTGCGTACATTCTTTTTTGGCCGTTCAGATTCTGGATTCTGAATCTTTCCTGCATAGCTTTTGTTTCTGTAGCCTTAATCAGTTGCCGTACTTCGCATTTCTCATTCTCGCAATCATGTACGAAACCGCTTTTCCCATTTTCTCCATCCCAAAACCCGACAACGTGTTTGGTCGGTTCGTTGCATCTTTCACATTTTGTATTTAACAGCATTTCTCTTATGCCTCCTGTATTTTACAGAACACTTGCGGCAGCAATATTTCTTTCCGGGAATATCGGTCTGAAATATCTTCCTGCAATACAAGCACTTTCTTTCCTCCATCTTCTAACCTCCACTCATATCGAATAGGTCAAATAACGTAAGCTGTCCGGCAGGCAGTACCTTTTCTTCTGGAATCTTTTTCAGGCATTCCTCAATCTGCTTGCGACAATATTTAAAGCTGTCCTGGTAGCTTTCCGGGTGTTCATGCCGCCGCATCCCGACGTAATCATTCCCATTGATAAAACTCTGTAACCCCGTAATATATCCCATGACCGCACCGATATGGCACTGTACTTTTTGCCTTTCGTCCAGCTTTCCAAGATTCTGCATAATAAAAATATAATTTTCATCTGCCTTATAGACCAGGAGAGAGTTTTTTGCGTTTTCCCTGATTTCATCCATCCTCGCCATATAATAATTGTCTACCTGCGGAGGCGTTTCTCTGAAATATTCTTTCGGATAGTCCTTTTCTTCCAACTCTTCCTGGCACTTTCGCTTGTCGTATATGACATGGTTCCGCACAATGTTCATATTGAAGCCATCTTCGTATAATGGGTCGCTACCTCCATGTGTGTTTAGATATTCCCATCTTTGAAAATCTTTCTGTAAATTTTCCTGCAATTCCTCTGCCCTCGTCTTTTTCTTCGCCATTCTGCACCTCTTTTCTATCCCCTCCCCGGCATCCATGGGTGCCGGGATGAGAAGATTGATAGATTTCTATGCAATGGTACAAGCCGGAGCGCAGCGATGAGCCCAGTTCGCGTAGTCGTTGCCGACGCTACCATCGGAGTTCACATACCACGGATGGCTCGAGTAGCCCCGACCAGCCGAGCGGGTCCAGTGTCGGCAAGTATTGCCATCCTCTGTGAATTTCACTCTGTTCGCCTTGTTTTCGTAAAATTCGTATGGCGTTTCCTCCGGGTCGAACTCCTCTTTTGAAAGCAGGAAAAACAAATCTTCTGTCTGTTCTCCATTGCTGTTATTTTTCTTTACCTTTGCCAGATACGGAATAATGTCTGTAAATCTTTCCTTGAACTCATCGCTCTGCAAGTATTCCCTTAATTCGGAATCCGCCCATACGTTACTGCCGTAATCCCCTTTCGTGTCAAACTCTCTTGCCTCAATCGCCACATGAGCCTGGATTGTCATACTATGGTCGAGTGTTTTGTCTGCAAGTTCCTCCACATCAAAGCCGATAACATCGTATGGAACCTCTTTTCCGTCAAACATAATCCAGATTGTATCTCCAACCGAAACATGGTTCTGGATTTCTCCGTTTCTGATAAGTGCTCTTAATTCATCCAGCGTAAATGTTTTCTTGTATTTATGTGTGATGTTCAGCTCTTTTCCGGTATCTTTTGACTTTTCATGCTCCTGGTCCGAATCCACACCAGGCATGGCGCAGTTGCAAAATGGATGCAACGGTTCTGCGCATACTGCCTCTGCTAATTTCTGTGCCGTTTCGTTTACTCTTCCTGCCGCAAATTCCAGAAACGCATCTCTTTCCCTCTTGATAAACTTCTTGCTGCCTACTGCCTCCATACGGAATCCGTATGCACTTAATCTGATTGAATTGATACTCATTCTTTTTGTCCTCCTGTTATTCGATATGTTTTGTTTCTCCTGCAAAGCAATTTCCGCAGAACCGGTATATGCCTTTCTCCACCCTTTCAAAAGTCGGGAAAGTGTCACGCTCCGTTCCCATCTCATCGTCCATCACTCTGCTGTATGGCGCACCCACCTGCAAGTATCCATCTCTGTATATTCTTGGTGTTGTGACATCCATAAAATATATGAATACGCTTTCATCCACCATGTCACCCGGTTTCGCATAATCATACCAGCTATATTGGCAATTACCGTTTGCCTCTCTTTCCCAGTCTTTCATGGTCTTGAGCTTTCTCCGATGCATTTTCAGCCGCCTTTCTGTATTCACTTACTATGTAGCTGTCCGCATGGAATCCGTTCAGGATATTAACTGCCTGTAATTCCGTTATTCCGCATCGGTTCTGTAACTCAATTCTTAATTCTCTTCGCTCCCTTATGTCCTGCCCTGCTGTGTCCGGCAGAGCTTTTGCACGTTTCCGGTATTCTTCTACAATCGCCCTTGTCAAAAGTTCTGCCATACCTCTGTTACCTCCTATACGCCCGAAGCAGACGTTTTCTGTAATTCTGTGATAACTTCTTTCAAAGCATATTTGCCATTCGTTGTAAGCTGCCTCTGCCAGCATCCATTCTTCGGTGACCATCTGAAACCATGTTTTTTTACAATATCCCTTGTTTCTTCATCCGGTTTTCCATCAAAGAAAAGCTGTAATCTCATAAGGTCTGTATTTTCTACCACTTTGAAGAAATCGTTCTCTGTTTCCTTAGTTCCTGCCTCTTTTGCCTTTTTCAGTCTTTCCAGTCTTGCCTTGGTATTTTTGATTTTTGCATTATTGTTTGAAAGCTGATACCCTGCGAATGGTGCATCGCTCAAATGCCAACTTTCTGACATAGCCTTTTTCAATTCTTCCTGCTGTGAAACGGAAAGTTCCGGGCATCCCTCGACTGTTTTGTGCTTTCTCCAATATGCATTGACCGCTTTCATTCTGTCCTGAAGCTCTGTAAGGCTTTCCAGCTTTTCCTCCAACATCTCAATGGCCTGTGCGTCCCCGGATAAAATCGGCTGGTTCATTGTGAGCAAATTTGTAATCTTCTTTGCATAGGATTCCAGGCTGTTCCACTCCTGCATGAGTGAATCCCTGCGGCTGTTCTGCTTGTTCTTTTTCTTAACCGGGAAGTTACCGGCTCCAGAAATCAGAACTGACGGACAGCTCGCTTCGTTTCTGTAGTAGGAATTGTAGTATTCCGCCAGCTTTTTGCTGTATCTCCCTGCCATTCTCTCTGCCTTTTCAGCAAGGTTCGGTCTTTTCTGTTTGATTTTCTCAACAACCGCATAGACACTCTCCACTCGCTTGCGGTATTCCTCTGTTGCGCTGCCCTGCTTATAATCACTCATTGAATTGGCATCGTTGGCGGCTCTTGCCATATCCTCGCTGATTGTATAGAACTGAATCTCCATTATTCGTCCTCCTCCATTTTTAAGATTGTTCTGTGCTCATATTTCATCGTTGCCTGTGAATCTTTGAACTTTGAAAGCTCCCAATCTGAATTGTAAGGATGGAAGTTAAGGTATCCATCACTGCCAACTGATATGCTCGCTGACATTTCCTCGCCATTCCCTTTTAATGCCTCCTGAATTGCTTTCAGGTGCGGATATACTGCTTTGCATAATTCCTCGAACTGTTTCTCTGTCATTTCAATTTTTTCTTTGCTCATTTTTGTGAGTTCCTTTCTTATTCTGCTGTTGCGTGGAAGAACATTCTTTCCACTTCCTCTGCTCCCTCTTCCGCATCCATGATACCGGCTGCCATCTCATTCAGGATTGAGCCAACATACAATGCCTGTAATGCTTTTCCTGTCTGAATCAAAATCATCTGTACGCCGTTGTTTTCCTTGGCTGTAGCGGTTGCCCCTGTTCCATATAACCTGTTTTCGACTGCATTCATAAGCTCTTTGAATAATCCCATCTTCATGCCTCCTTGTGTTGCAACTCACTATATTGAGTTGTTTGAGTATATACTAACACGTAGTAGGTAGGTGTCAATACCTTTATTAACAAAATCTCAATTTTTTGAGTTTACTTTTCAGGTGGTACTATTTCGAGAGAATATCCCATAGAATTTATGACGTGCTCAATAATTATGAATCTTGCAGAATCATCCTCTGTATCAGCCGCTATATCTTCCAGCTTTGTTATATCCGGCTTTCCATCCTGCGTCAGTCTAATTTCAAAGCCAAGACCATCCGCAATTTTTTTGATTGTTCCATAGGTCGGTGATACTCCCACATTCAGTTTGTACCACAGATTCTGCCTGGTCCATCCGATACGTTTTGCTGCCTCCTCGTATGTAATACCATTATCGAGCATATACTGCTTGAATTTTTCTACAATATCCACTGCCTACACCTCCACAAAATTGAATTTTGGATGTTTCTTTCGCTCCTCGCATTTCTGGAACCACTCCTGCACCTTTTCTGCACAGAAATCTTTTCCGGCTGTGTATTTCCCACTTGAAAAAATAATGCCGCTTTCACTGTCAATTTCGTGAATCCAGTACACATATCCCCCATAATTCGGTCGTACTGAAATTTCGTACCACTTCCCAAATCTATTGGTCGGAAATGTCAAGAAATCGCATCCCGGCTTTTTGGTATAGTCAAGCTGCATCTGGTCGAATATCCAATCTGCCAATTCGTCCAGATTTTCAAATGTCTTGTCGAACGCTTTCTGGTTATAATCGTTATAATACTTTACGATTTTTGCTGTTATCATTACGCACATTCCTCCTGGTATTTATATTTTATGCCCTGCATATTCTCTTCCCATTTGGCAGACTCGGGCGTTAATTTTACGAACTGTTCTACAATCTCTAACAGTTCATCTTCGTCCAGTTCCACCATCGGGCAGCCGTATTTGCTTTCCAACTCTTCCTGCTCCTCATCCAGGAACAGATAGTCCTCTCTCAATGGCGGCGGCTCTTCATCATCCCACTGGCTCCGCCTGCGTGGTGGGTTTTCAAATTCTTCTCGCCTGCGCTCCCAGTATTCGTCCTCATCCGGTATATTCCACACTTTAGTCCTCCTTGAGATTCCCCAGGATTTCATCTGCCCTTTGCATAATCTCTGCAAATTTATTGTTTGCCTCTTCCATCTCCTGGCGTTTTTTCTCTCTTGCCTTGTAAAATTCTTCATTTTTCAGCTCATCTTCCCACCCATTTATGAACTGTCGAACCTCCCGGACATTATTAAACCCGCATTCGTTTTCATAGTCATTTCTGGCTGTGAAGATAACGTATTTCTTTTCCCTGCGCTTATCATCAATGGCAACTCCGAAATACAACTCATCTCTCTGCTCCTCATCAAGAGGCTCGAATCTTACATCATCATAAAGTGGACCGACCATCGGGCAATTATTTTTGAACCACACCCGGTAGTTATCCAGTATGTAATCGCTTGTGATACCTTTCAGAATCCCCCAGATTTTCTCCAATCTTCCTGCAAGTGCCTTATCATCGCAAAACCAGTCATACCAGCCTGCCTCAATCTGTGTTGCTCTGTCTTTCGCAAGGAAATCTCCCTTGCGATATCTCTCGCAAAACTGTCTTAATGTCATATCTGCCATAGCTGTTCCTCCTATTGTTCATCGTTTGTGCTCATCGCCTTGTGCTCCACTCTCCGGCGTTCAGACCTTGCTTTCTTTTTCAAGTTCCTTTTCCATCTTTTGATTGTCTGTGCTTTTGTATGATTCCGAGAAAAATCGTAATCATCCAGAATGTATCTCCCTCCGCTTTCTCTTTCTCCGTATGCGTGCATCTTTCTCCGGCTCACGCTTCTGCCCTCCCTCCATTCTGTATCTGCCTCTTAATCGAGGCAGACTTCCTGTGAAATTGTGTACTGTTCTTTTAATTTATCGAACGCTTTATTGGTTACTCGGTATTCGTTCCAGCCTACCCGGTAATGCCCCAGTGTGCAGAAATCCTTATCCGTATATTTTTTCAGGAATGTAATTCCCCGGCCTTTGATTTCCAGTGGCGTATCAATAAACCAATGACCGCCATAATATCCCCGGCTCGCCTCCATCTGGCAATCAGGCTTTGCGCCTCCCATCTCCGGCGTATACTGATACACCCCAGGTTCGGTTGCCTCCTGCGACTCCTGCTTTTCTGGCTGTGTCAGCTCCAGGCGTTTTTCTCTGCCAATCCTGCGAAGAGTGTACATCTCTTTTTCAGAAATATATCCTTTCTGAAAAAGCTGTTCTACGCTTTCAAGATAGAAATTGCAGGATTCTAAAGAATCGCAAATCTCAAATAACTGAATCAGATTGTTATAACCGTTGCTATGTTGTACCGGAAACTGGATAATCTGTGCTGCCATGATTTTGACCTCCTACTCACTTTTGTGTGTTCAATAACTCGTTCTTATGAGTTTAATATAACACGTAGTAGGTAGGTGTCAATACCTTTATTTACAAAAAGCTCAAAAAAATGAGTTTTATTTCTTTTCCTTGCTTTCCTCTGGATTTTTCTTCGGTCTGCCTCCAAGTTTTCCTCTTTCCTGCTGTTTCCGGCAGTATTCTTTTCTTGCCTCGGTTTCCATATCCATTTTTGTCCGAATAAATATAAATGCCATATCTGCCGCCGCGCTCAAGTCTTTTGGTTCTTCGCCCCTCCATCTGTAAATCATAAGTGCTTTGAAGAGTGTCCCCATATCTCTATCGCTCAACGTCATTACCGGCTCTGCAATATCAGGGTGTAGAATTAAATCCTCCATGCCTCACGCCTCCTATCTGCCTTTCTTGATTCTATCTGCCTTTGTTTTTGTTGCCTCGCTTTGAAGAAATTTCTTTATTCCCTCTCTGCAATACTGACCTGTGTACGGATTCGGACACGCTCGTTCGCCAGCTTCATACGCAATCGTATCATCATAAATACAATACGCACATTTCTTGAATGCCCCTTTCAATATTGCACTTGCTATCGCATCATCGCTTGCACTGTTAAGCATTTCCCTTACTGTCATAGCTCCCTGTACCTCCTGTTCTGAATAAATCACACGCCATCATAAAGCCTGCAATAAATCCCTGTTTTTCTCTGCTATCTCCATACTGGACCATGCTGTCCCATATATCGCCCTGCAATTTCATAAGGCTGTTATCTGCTTTGCTGCATATATTTCTAAACTGGCGAATCGCCTCCTGCTCCTCTCCGCTTTCTGCTCTCTCCATCCGCTCATCGACATATGCCTGATACAGTAAATCAATCGTTCTCACTTTCCGCCCTCCTGTTCCATTATCCTAAGTAATCGTACCTGGTGTGCCAGTGGTATTGGCATAAGCCATTGTCCGGGTTAATTCCCTCGTACCGTTCTCGCCATTCTTCCAGCATTTCCCGGTATGTAAACAGCTCTCCGGTTTCTTTATTCCGGTACAGTTTCACCGGCTGTCCGCCAGTATCTGATTTATCCATCCTGCTCGCCTCCCTCTTCCGGTAAATACTCAACTTTAATGTGAGCCGCCATGAAGCAATCAGGTTCTCCGCCAAATTCGTTGCCTGCGGATGAATTGAGCGTATCTCCTCTTTCCTCGCAGCACTCTCTCGGACTGCAACAGTCTGTATTCTTCCAGAGCTTTCCGTTTTCATCCTCATACACGTACCGTCCCCAATCATCCCTGCCGATATATTTCAGATGCAATGTTTTAATCTTTACAGCAGCCAATTCATAATTGATAACATCAAAATGTCCGAGCGGCTTTTTGTATTCGATATAGCCCCATGCCTGGCAGCCTACTTCCTCAACAAACTTTTTATTGTCGAAGTTCTCAATCTCCAGGACTTCGTTATTTTTTGGCTTCGGGTATCCTCCCGGCATGATTGGACGCTGTGTGCTGTAATACCTGTACCCTGCCGGGGAGATTTCCTTTTCTTTCGCATCAGGGTAATGTGCTATGACATCCTGTTTCGCATCCTCTATTGTTTTGAATGGTCCTGTCCCTGCGGCTCCTTTTCCCTTGTCCTCATCATAAAGAAAATGATTGTGGTATCCATCAACGTCCTGGACTATTGCGATATGATTCACGTATCCATCATCCATATGCAGTGCTGAATGAAACATTGCTACAATATTCGCCATCATTTGTATGTCCTCACTTTCTGCCCTCGTACCCTCCGGGGCGGGTAACTGTTTTATAATTCAAATGCCATTGCTGCATCTTTCTCCGATGCTCCCTGTTCCATGCAGGCGTTGTATCTCATCAACTGCCGTTCCTCTTTAATCTCCCTGATTCTCTTTAAGGTTGGCCAGTCCACCAATGCGCCCACGCAATACGCCTTTTCCATAAGCTCCTCGACTTCGCTGATTCTTTCCTGGACCTCATCCCACTGCTCGTCTGTATATGTGTGTGCCGGTGCCTCCTGCATGTCAATTTCGATGCATTTCAGCTTATCGTGCATCGAATACAGGTTGAAATGTTCGCTCTCGTTTACTCTGTACTTTTTCATCAGCTCTGCTCCTCCTAAAACATAGTATCAAGAATCCTCTGGATAAGTTTTTCGCTTTCCTCAACCAACTGTTTGTTATGTCTGTTGTCCTGCACAGCCTGCTTAAATTCTGCGCTATCCGGATTGTCCGCAAATTCAACAATTTTTCTGGCGGATTCTTCTGTTCTTCTTATCGCCTCCGTCTTGCTATCAATAAGAATAGCTTTTATTGCGCCAGCCTCTTCCAACGTGAGAACTTTCTGTTCAAGTTCTTCGACAGTTCTCTTCTCTGCTTCATAATCTTTCACTGCACTTTCGTACATTTCTTTATATTTTGCTGCCTCTGCCGCCGAACTTTCGGCTCTCTGTTTCATGCTGCATCCGAAATCATTTTCAATGTTTCCCTCGGCAATTTCAAAGCATCCCTCAAATGCCATGCTGATATAGCTATCCTCTCCAAGGTCTGTCACGATTTTTTTGATTTTTTCCAACGCTTTCTGTTCCTGCTCTTTGGTTGCTGCCATCTCTATGTCCTCCTGCATTCCGCTCTTGATTTCTTCCACCGCCCTGCTATAATAAAAGGGTAAGGCTTGGCGGTGGCAGGAACCGCCTTACCCTTATTACGGATTGGAAACCCTCTTACTTACCAGGTGTCGGGGTTTCCTTTTTTAATACCTCAATTTTCTTTCGTATGATGCCTGCGGCATCTTCTCCGGTCTTTGCTTTCAGCTCCACGTTTTCTGCTAATGTTTCTAAAAATAAAATCAACTCTGTCTGTGTCATTTCAAATTCCTCCATGTACTCTTAACCTCCTGCCTTGGTTTATTCCAACTCGTTTTATTGAGTTGTTGACATTATAATAACACGTAGGTTAGTAGTGTCAATATGCTTATTTACAATTTTGAAAAAGTTTTTGAGGTACAAATGAACATAAATATATTTATATATCTGTATCTTTATCTGTTTCTGTATCTGTATCGGGTTTTTTCGGTTCAGAAAATAACCGTTCGTTAATTCAGTTTTTATTTTAGAAATGAATCATCAGAAAATCCTTATTTTATGCGGTTTTCAAGGATTGTTAGAAAATAACCGTTCGGTTTTTCGGTTTTCTGTACTGGGTGGTACAAATTTTGAAGTGCAGGTTTGTACCTGGTATAAAGTCAAAAATAAACCGAAATTTTCCGAACGCATAAAAAATAACCGTTCGGTATCGGTCGGTTACCAAACGATTATTTTATCAACTCAATATTTTGTGGATAATGTGAATAACTCTGGGGATAACTCTGTTATTGTATCTGCTCAATATCTCCATTATCGAGATAAACTATAAAATCCTGGAGGACTGTTCCGCTAAACATCAGATTAGCATCGTGCTCCTCTCCTTTTACATACTCATGGACCGTAACGAACAGATTGCCGCTAAGATACTGTATCTTCGTTGTGGTATTGTTATAAAAATTCACAATACAGTGAATCTCATCATCGTTCGTAAATTTCCATTGGTAGTAATCTTTTGCATATTCCACCATCTGCACATCCGCAGAAATGGCAGACACTCTCCATTTTCCTGTAACATCATTCCGCACTTTATCTCTGGAAAATGTCGCATCTATATCGTGGCAGCTCTTATCGCTGATTCCGTACATTCCATCCCGGTGCGGTACTTCCTGCGTGTCCTCTGTTTCCGCAGGCTCCGTTGTTTCTTCCGGCTTTATCAATTCCCCTGTTGCGTAGTTGTATGCATCCTTACCGGTTGTAGGATAATACAGGTGTCCGTTCTCGCTGTCAGTGATATAAACAACCGTCCAGCTATTATTCAGGTACTGGCATCTGACAATAAGATTTTGTGCATCTGTGATAAGGTAAGCCTCCATATCGACAACACTTCCGGCTGTCTTGTAATTCCCCCAATAACAATCAGAAACTTTCTTTACTCCAATCGACTGTAAAGCAGTTTCTAAAGCCTTGACCACTCCATCCCCATCCGGGCATGATTCAGCCTGTTCTTGTGTTATTTTCGTGAATCCGTCCGGCATTTCTACCGCCGATGTCGGCTCCACTTCGCTGCTTTCGCTTTCAGCTACGCGCTCGGTCTGCGAGGTATCAACATCCGTTGTACCCCCCCCCGAACATCCGTTCAGGGCAAGACCAGTTATGGCAAATGCCAATAATAAAAAATGTCTTTTTCTCATTCCTCTTAGACCTCCTGGCTTTTTTCTACAGTCTACCACATGTGCATAATATTTTCGAGCATAAAAAAAGAACCCCTCCACCACATTTTGTGTGATAGAGAGGTCCGTTCCCCTTATTTGTCAGGCGTTAACAGCGTACAGAATATTCTGACTGTAATGAAAACCATCCTGCGCCAGATTTCAGCTTGCCCCATTTTACGCCATTTACAGTGCGTTCTTCCACTACTGTATATTTGTAATTCTTTTTCAAATATCCCAGTACCTTTGTTCCACTGGTTCCAGGATTGTCCCTGTATCTCAATCCATCAACTGTGATTTTTACCACATAGTTGCAGGAAGTCCCAGTATTTGCTGATACCGGATATACCTTGTTTCCGTTGGAATCAAATACGCTGTACCCTTTATTTTCGTCAGCACATTTTTTTGCATTTTCCAGGCTTGTAAATGCACCTTTCTGGCTCGCTGCATCAGCCCATGTTTTGCGCACTCTGTACATCTGCTTTGTCTGCGTTCCACCGGAAGTGCTGTTGCTGGTTCCTCCACCATTAAGGATGGATTTTACCATATTTTTGAATGCTACCCATTCAGCATTGTTACTTCCTGCCATCTGTGCCGGGCAATTCTTTCCTGTAACATCCCAATGCCGAAGTACATACTTGTCAACTTCGCCTGCACTGATGCCAAGCATTTTACAGATATACGCGCACAGATATGCGGCGTTCTGTTTAGTCTTTTCGGAAATCTTATAATTTCCGGCGGTACAGCACATCTCAATACCGATACTGTTTGCATTTCTGCAATATGCGTGTTTATATGTCTTCGCTCCACAATGCCATGCTACAGAATTTAACGGTACACTCTGGTAGATTTCCGTATCATCCACAAACAAATGGGCGGATGCATTTCTTCCGGCTCCACCGAAATAGTTTGCATTCGCCCTTGCTGTGTCCTTTTTATTTCCTGTATAATGCATAGTCACGTATGAAGCATCTCTGCTTGACCTGCTGCTGTAATTGTCCAGGTTGCATCTCAAATCAGATTTGATTTTAATTCCATTGATAACGGCTGAAAGCCATCCTGTTGTAATCGTCTTTCCCATGATAGATGTTCCTCCTTTTCCAGACGCATATTTGTCATAAAATTTCTGTCCGCATTCGGCTCTTTCTTTTTGTACGGAACTTCCCTGGTTTGCCGGTTTTTCAAAATTAAGCAGTACGGCATTTGATGCCTGGGAAACGCTCGTTGCTGTTTTCAGCACATTCAGCACAGATTTGTAGCTGCTGCTCAATTCCTGTATAAGAAATTCGAGCTGCATTTCCAGGTCACCGATGGAGGTTCCCTTTTCCTGGGCATACTTCTGCAGGTTTTGTTTCCTGCTCCAATACGTCCACTGCGCAATGCCGTATCCTGCTTTGTCATGTACGAAATTCTGATAATCGCCATTGTCTACGGACGTGGTGTAGGTATCATCCGTAAATCCCAGTATTTTCTCGTAGGTATTCTGCAAGTTAATAGGGCTTAACCCGCTTTCTCGGTCCAGGTTTCCCATCAAACCTGCGACACCGAATGGATTAAGCCCCTTGCTTATCAGAAAATTCCAGATGCGCTCTGCGTTGCTATTTCCTTTGAGCGACATGGTATCATCTCCTGTCTTTTATTCAGTTTTTGTTGTCGGTTCGTCTACTGCTTCGATTACGATTCCTGCGTTTTCCTCCATCTTCATCTGCTTGACAGCCGCTTCAATCAAAATGTTAAGCTGTTCATCAGTAATGGAAATATTCTTTGCTGTCAGCATTTCTTTTAGCAGGTCAGTAACAATAGCTTTTTTCTCGGCTCCACTCTTTGATGTGAGTACCTGCTGCGCGTATAGTACGGCCTGTGTAACCATCTTTTCGATGGCTGCCATCTTATCCTGCTCGATTCTGCTTTTAAGCCAAGGAATAACGTATCTGGCAATCACAGCCACGCAAACCATAATCAGTAACTTTAATGCTTCAAAAATAATGTCATTCATCCTCTGTTGTCCTCCACATTTTCTATGTTTTCATTTTCACTGTTACTGGTCCCCATATACCGGGAACCCTTGCCGCCAAAATCGTTGTATTTGAATATGTTTTCAACTCCTGCTTTGGCTATGTTCGCCCCTACCACAATACGAAACGTTTCGTTCGTTTCGCTTATGAGTGTATCAAGGTAACTGAATTGCCCTGTTTCCTTTATCGCAACCACAATCACGACAAGGGAATACAGCCAGTTCAGCACATACAATACAGACAGGCAGTTCACAATCATTTTTGTGTGTTCCCACATCCAAAGAATGGCGGCCTTGCTTTTATTTTTAGTAACTCTTCTTTTCCTCACTCCGCAACCTCCAATCAGTAAAGTTGATGTAAAGCCTGGGAGTTCAGGAAATCTTTCTGTTCATGCTTCACTTTCTGTGCATAATCCAGTGCGGCGTGCATATCTCCATTGCATTTCGCATCGGGGATACGCTGTACCGCTTTTGCCGTAGCTTCTCCAAGCGCAAGTGAGGCATTTATGCAGTTGATGATACACAGTTCGCTCTTTTCTCTTGCCTGCTCCCTCTCGTCCTGCTCTTTCTGCCTTTTCTTGCGTTCCTCTTTATCCTGTTCCTCTCGCTTTTCCATGTGATGTTCCAAGCACCAAAAGCAAAACCCAGTGATTGCCGATGGAATGCCTATGGCGATGGTTAATGAAAATAAATCCATTGTTCTATACTTCCTTTCTCTCACTCCAACAAATCCCGGTAGTCGGCCGGTACGTCCTGCGGAGTAAGGTTGTAATCCTTAATTATGTTCTGAATAGTAATACTGAAAATGGCATCCGTAAGCGCATCCTGGAAAGGACGATACGAATGCCATATCAAATGGTTGTGCAGATTGAATAGCTTTTCCTCATTCTCCTGCTCTTCTGTATTCAGATGTAATTCCCTCGCCGCATCCTCCAACCGGTCAAAGTTGTAATATTCCGACAAGGGCGGTATCGATATTTTGGTCATAAGGTATTATGCCAGGTGGACTTCTACAAAGCACCCGTCTTTTCCTCCTTTTACAGGTATTGCTTTCCGGTAATCTCCGTATACTCCTCTGCTGTAATTTTCTTTTTCTTAACAGCATTTTTAACCATTGTGTTGTTCCAGAATCCACTATCGTAATAGCTTTTAATATCCCAGAACTTAGGGCTGTGTTCTTTCTCCCGTACCTGTTCTGTGGTTTCTGCGTTCTGTGTTTCCTGTGCCTTACTCATTGTCTGCACCTCCCATCTCCGTTTTATCCTCTGTTGGAATATCAATATCTGCCATCATAGCCAGATAATCAATCGTTGCTGCCTGCTCTGCAACTGTCGCACGCAGGTTTTCATTTGCCCGGCTGTCATAAATGCTGCCGTTCATCTCTTTGATTCTCATTGTCAGTTACCTCCGTTTCTTGGTCATTCCATAAATTCTTGTAAAATTCGTCCATGCGGCATATAAGGCGAAATGAATTTCCTTTGCTCGCATGACTCCTCCATGCTTGATAACAGTCATCGACTTTCGCTTTTGTGATTTCACCTCTTTTGGCTTTTCTCACCAGCTTGCGGAGTTTTCTGCGCCTTTCCTTAACTTTCTCCGAACTGACTGTCATGATAACTTTTCCAGTATCCGTCAACCGATACTTGAATCCGAGGAATGTAAAACCATCTTTGATGCTGAATACTTTCGTTTTCTTCGGGTTGAACTCCATCCCCTTGCTTGCAAGGTATTTCTCATTTATCAGTTTCAAATTCTCCAGATATTCCCTTGATGGGTGAAACAGTGTTGAATCATCCATATATCTGCCGTAATCCTCGGCTTCGGTCTGTTCCATCATCACATGGTCGTAATCACTCAAGAATGCAATTCCTGCTATCTGGACCATTTGGCTGCCTGGATTGTATCCCACGTCACCGGCGTACTGTCCGTCAAGAACAGTTTCGGTTTGCTCATACAGCCAATCGTCCAATTTATCCCGGAACAATTCTTTCGTGATATCGTGCCTCATATTCGGATAATATCCATGAACATCGCTCTGCAATCCATAGAAGTCTGTGCCGTACTTCCGGTACATTCTCTGTAAAAATACTTTCATTCTATCCCTTGCATCGTCTGTTCCTTTTCCTTTCTGGCAAGCCCAATTATCACGAATGAGCTGTCTGGTCATAATCGGATATAAGGCGTTGTCATTCAAGCTCCGCTGATATACCCTATCTCGAAAACATACGCTGATTATTTCCCTCGGTTTTGGTGATGTTATCGTAAATTGCGTTGTCGGCCTTGCTTTATAGGTTCCCTTTTCAAGCTCTTCACACAGTTTGTAAGTTTCCTCCATACTGTTAAGCACATAATGTGCAACCGAACCTTTCCAGGTAACCCCTTTCTTACTTTTCATCATTGAATCGTACAAGGCATCGAAACCGATTATCTCTTCTTTATCCACGTAAATTGAATTATTGTCCATAACGTATATAGCAGTACCAGTCCTTTCCAGGGCTGACTGCATCGCTACAGTGGTGTTTTGCCATTCGGCAAGGATAAGAACTCCTTGTGTTAGATTGGTCGGAGCACTGCCTCTGTGAGGCGGCCATATGTCCTGAATACCACACAATCCGGAGCGCAGCGATTAGCCCAGTTCGCGTTGTTGTTGTTGACGTTACCATCGGAGTTCACATACCACGTATTGTTCGAGTTGCCCCGATTAGCCGAGCGCAGGCGGACGTTCTGCGTTTCAGTCCTCATCCTTATAATAAACACTACTTCCGCTGTTTAGCAGCGTAGCGTTCACTATCGCTTTCATTCCAGTTCCGTATCATCCCCCGGATTTTTAACACTTTACCAACCCAGTATTTGACACGCTTTGATTTCAGGTGAAACGAGGACTTTGCGATGCCTATGAGTGTCAAAAGCCTATTGCAATTCCTAGCAGCTCTTAACTGTAGACGATTTCTCTCCTCCCAGTTACTATCGCCACGTTTCAGAACTCTGATATTGTTTGCATCCCACGAATCTATGTAGATATTCTTTGCGGTTTCTACAATATCGTCTGTTATGCAGCCTTTATATTCTGGAAGAAATATTTTCTCATTCCTTGTGATTCGGAGCGTATATGTTACAAGGTCTAACTCATACATAAATACGTCCATTTTACAAGGTCGTCTTTCTCCTTCTGGTACTGCCATCTTGATTCCTCCTTTCAAAAAATATCCCGGCATCCGTGGGTGCCGGGGATTATAACGATTATTCGATTAGCAAAGCCAACAAGCCGGAGCGCAGCGACTAGCCCAGCCCGCGCAGTTGTAGTTGACGTAACCATCGGAGTGCACATACCACGTATCGTTCGAGTTGCCCCGAAGAGCCGAGCGCAGGCGGACGCCCTGCGGCGAAGTGTGATTCTCAATCGCAAATGTTCTAATCTGCGGATATGTCTTATATTGCTGCATTTTGTCCGCCATTCCAGATGCACGTTTCCAGTATTCCCATACATCGTCCTCGCCGGCTTTCTGCGGAGTGATTGACATTGCCTCCAAACTTGGCAAGAATACTTTATCGTAGGTTACTTCAATACCGTCTGTATCTCCATTGTCTGTAAGAGTATTCTTCCAGGTAGATACCTTTGTCGCTTTCAATCTCTTTGTAAATTCCTCATCAAATCCGGTAAGGAATCCGTGTTTTTCTTTGAGCTGGTCTGGTGTACGGTCAAAATTGTGTTGTGGTGTCCACCACTTACCGTTTGCTGCTTCTGAATTAAGCCACTGGCGCATAGCACTCTGCGCCCAACGATTGTATCCGTATGCAACGCTCTGCAAACCATTCAGTGGTGCTGTTGGTTTGGAAGATAACGTTCCGAGGGCGGTTCCTCCTGTCCCCTCTACCATCGCTACGGTTTCGATAGGGTCTGTTGCCGAGCTACTCTCAAATGAATATACTTTCCATTCAGCTGGGCTGACATCAGGTGCTCTGTATAATCCTGCAAGCTGTCCTTTTGCCGGTACAGGCTTTGTAAGTGTGAACTGGTATGTTTTACCCTTTACGCAGTTGTTTCCCCATGTATCACCGATAATGACATTGTAGGTTCCTGCAGGTAACTGTTCCTCGCAATACTTAAATGCCTGGAACTGATTGAACTGTACACCAAAAGGTGTCGCATAATGCCATTGTACCAACATTCCCGGTACTGTTTCTCCATCCGCAAGTGTAACATCTCCAAAATGTACCACATCAAGCGGACACTCGTATGTTTTTCCGGTTGCCTTGTCGGTCCATGGTAAAATAATCTGGTCGCCATAATTAAAGACCTGATTTGCCTTTCCTGACTGCACCACTGCAAACACATCCGCAATAGATGTCGGCTTGTAATTGTATCCACTTGCAATCGCTGTCAGCAACTCATTTTGCTTTGTCATTGCTCCAAGTAACTGCTGACCGGTTTTATCCAGCAGCATAGGTTCTGTAACTTTGCTCATTTCTTTTAATCCTCACTTTCATAGGTTACGCATAATGCGCCATTAACTACAGAAAAGCCATATCCGTCCATCTGCTCTTTTAATGCGATGTCGTTCTCAATAAGCTGTTTCGGTGCCTGGTTTACATTATCCGCATGGTTTGTGTCGGTTGTTTCCACTATCGGAATGTTATCTTTGTAGGTAGCGGAACCTGGTTTGTATGATTTCATGGTTTCCTCCTCTCTGCCGGATTAGAAAACATCGTCCAGCGTGTATGTCATTTCAATATCGTTGTCCTTTCCCTTTTTGGTAAAAGTCTTGATACAAACAATATCGCCGTTGGCATCATATAGTCCGATTTCACTGATGTACTGTCCGGCAAGCTCTGATTCTCCCAACGTGCATTCGTATCTGCATGTTGTTTCTGTGATAAAGTTGTAGCCGCTGATAGGCTTACGGAGCAGCTCTTTTTTTAGCGTGCTCTGTGTCTCTGATGGAGAAATAACATTTCCTGCGCTATCTACCCCTCCAGAACCAAATGCCATACCGACAATCTTTGGCAGTGCAATTGCTCCTGCTCTTGCCTGCACCATTTTCTTTCTGGCTTTTTTTGTGATAATTACATTTTGTGCCATTCTTAGATAGCCTCCTTTCTGTTTAATGAATTAAGCAATCGTGAACCGTTCATTTTCAATGAACCGTCAAAATATGCAAGATTCCTTTTTACTGTACAGGTAGTGTTTCCATAACTCTCGGAAATGGATGCTACCGGTATTCTGATGTTTGCAGTGGTTTTATTGTCTGCTCTGCAATAATTCATCAGCAATTTTCCATCCATCGGGACGGAACCATCAAAAAACAAAGACTGCCAGTTAAACGCTTTCGCACTGACAGTCTGCTTCTCGATATGGATTTTTTCTGATAGCGGAACTTTCGCCCTTGCTGTCATTCGCTCAACATCCAGCGTTTCCACAATTTGGAAATCGCCCTCTTTGTATTTCAATCCAAGTCGCAAATCATATTCGATAAGCGCATCCATAAGATGTGAGCCGTTTAATAATTCGGAACCATCAAAACGCCGCCCTTTCCAGAACGGTATCTTAAAAAGCAAATTTATATCGTTGACTATGAATTTTTCAGAAAACACAATTTCAAAAATGGAATAATCGTTTATGAAATATGTTGTATGTGATTCCTTTAATCTATCAAGCAGCTTTTTTACTTTCTTTGAATCCAGTGTACCCTCGCCATTGAAAAAAGCCTTAAATACATTTGGGTGAGGCGGCTTATATTTCAATGGTCCTGCATCGTGGCAGTCTGCTATATGCACCGTAAACCCGGTTACATTTTCTAGGTACCGTTCCATAATGTACGGTGCCATTGGTGAATGGTAATCTCTCTTTTCGTATATCGCCTGTCTGCGTTCCTGGTAAGAAAGATTTTCCTGCACCGGCAATCCCCATTTTATTTCATGCCAGCATAATCCCCAGGTAGCTGTTTCAGGGAAAAATTGCAATGGCAATTCCTCTGCCAGCTTTAAGGCTGTGTCATATTCCAGCCCCATGACCTGGTACATCCACTTGGCAACATAAGATTTGTCATAAAATCCGGGTGTCACATAGGACAACATTTTCAGGGCGCTCTCACTCGTCGGAAATAGTTCCAGTTCTTCATCTGTCATTGTCCGCCCTCCTAACTTCTGAAATCAACCGTTCCAGTAACCGGATATTCTTCTTTTTCCAGTTTGATGTTGCTCATCTTTCCATTTATCAGGAATGTGTCGAAGTCCTCCACCCCCTCAATGGAAGTAACCAGCGGTCGCACATCATTGTATCGAAGCATTCCCTCATTTTTTGCTACACCATATACGGTAAGCACCAACTTTTTGAAATCCTCCTCCACACGCAATTTATCCGCCGATTCGTCCAGCAATAATCCTGTAATGGTGTAATTCATCTTTACAGTAGTTGCCGCCACGCATGACAGCTTTGCGCACGCTGTAGGTAATAACCTCTGTGTGCGGTCGTTCGGAGAAACAATGTAGTTATATACATCATTTATCAGCTTTGTGTTTGCCGGCTGTCCGTTTCCATCCACCAGTACTAGTTTTACAGTTCCCGGACCATCAAAAGCAGCAACTACAATACAATCGCCTGCCCCAGCTTCTTTCGCCCATCGGATAAAGTCGCTATCATTTCCAAGATACGTTTTGCTGTTATCATATTCGGCAAATATCCTGTCGTAATAGTCCCCGTCCTCTTCCCTGGCGGTTCCACCAGATATAGGCTCCGCATTATCTATTCCTGTAATGTTCTTATCGCTCTTCGCCATAATACATACGGTATGAGCTGCCACGTTTGAGCCGGTGCCACTTTCCACTGCTGTTACGGATACCGTTACGGTACTGTCACCAGCTATCGTACATTCCTCATTCGTGGCAAATTCGATTGCAGGGTTATCATCTATAGCCGGTACACAAAAAACGGTGCCTGCGGCTATTACGCTACCTGCGGCACCAGTAATTGTTATATTCCCGGTTGCGTGCTGTTCTTCATGCCTTGTTACATGAACCTGTGCTCCATGTAAGTCAAGCCAATCGTCCCAGGCATACTGCGGAAACGCAAGCATTACTGCTCTTATCAGATGGTAATTGATGAACTCTGACTTTTCCTCTGCCGCCGGTCTTGTGAAATCATAGGGAAATCCGGCAGGCATATCGTCTATATCATCCGGTAAGCTCGCCATCATTCGCTCGTGTATTTCATCGGTTGTACTCCCATCAAAGCACTCCGGCCTATGAAATTCTGGTTGTGCCATCTTGCCACCTCCATTCTAAATATTGATTTGAAATACCTTGTCCCACTCTTTCCCCTTAACCTTGAAAGAGCAGTTCATGCTATCGCCGTTCCAATCGAACTCGAAATCTCGCACCCATTCAGTCCTCGGATTTACAAGCAGTGCATCTCTGATGGTTCGCTCTATCATTGATTCAACTGTCTTTTCATCGTCCTGTGCCAGTGCATCCTCCATCTCCACGCCTATGTCATTGGAATAGGCAAGGCAGGAATACCGTTCTGTCATGGATACTTTCATGCACCAAATCATGTAGCCCTCTTCTCCGGTGCATTCCGCAACCTGGTTTGCAGCATTTCTTACGAAATCCCCTTTTTCAGGGTTCCATTTCATCGTCCGTTTGTATTGCGTATCATATTCGGAACTTTCTTCTATGAACGCAGGAACAGCAACAGTTACAATGTTTGCCATCGTTCCACCTCCTACGAACCTGTTACAACATCTATAACGCAGGCCTCATTCAAAACCCACGCCACAAGTACCCTGTCCCCAGGTTTTATTTTTGGAGGTGCAATCGTGTGACTGTGTGAACCATCGCCACTTGAATGCCCTCCATGCTTTCCGCCGCTTGTTGTAAAAGATAATCCTCCTACGTGTCTGCATACAGAATATTGACCTTTCGGAATTGCTACAGGGAAAGTGTTTGTAATGAGGCTGCCGTTTCCCTGGATTTCTCCAAAGTCCAGGCATAACGATGTATCATTTTCTCTTCGCATCCTGTCACTTAAAACATTTGCCAGCTTATTTGTACCGGCATTCGCATCGAAATTTTCCACGTTATCGCCTCCCATTATTCAAAAGTTCCATTATCCACCCATCCGTAAACATTACTACCACTGTCAGTGTGTATCAAATGCCAAGGGTGAGCTTTTCCAGAACCATTTTTGATTGTTATTTTTGCTTTTCCAGCTCTGGCGTTATACCCTTTTGAACCAGAATAGGACGATACATAATGCGTACCGCCCTTGAAATTCACAATATCTCCGACATTGTAATCCTTTTTCTTTGTTGTCTGTGTTACCGTTTCGGTCTTTGCAAGCTCCAAGTCCATTGTCATACTGTAATTGTCACAATCATGCCGGATTCCCACCACAAAATAATAATTCTGTGCAGAACCTATCATGATATAAACCAAGTCGCCTTTTCGAATGAATGGCACATCTGGAGCCTGTACTGTGATTTCTTCATCAATCACACCATCTTCGTCAATTATTTTTTGCGCCGCTGTTTTTGCCTCATCCAGGCTTTCGTCTTTTCCTCTAGTGTATATTCTCTGACGGATTCCATATTTGGTAAGTCCATCTACAGTCGCTTCGACCGGAGAGTTTCCATCATCGTCTGCCTGCCCCAGCACCTTTACTCTGGTAACAAGACTTGCTGTGCTTATGGATTGGCTGATAGATTTTGTATTATCTACTCGGAACACATAAACATCTTTATTTGTTCCACGCTCAACAACATCAGCATAACCCTCTGCCGCTCGGATAATATACTTTCCTCCGCCTTTTTTGTGAACATCATCCAGAACATCCAGTAACATATCGGACAGATACGAACTGCTGTATTTCATCTTTTCGTGTGATACGTTTGGTCCGCTATATCCTTTTGTTGGTATCCCCCAATCGTCAAACACGCCTGTCACAATAGACTTTGTGCCGGTTCCTGCGGAATAATATTTATTGTCCTGGCTTCTTTGCAAATCGTATAGAGCATCATACGCAACACATTTCAATGTGCTTGAGCTGCTCTGTTCTTGTGGATTCCACTCTTGTACAGTTCCTCTTGCAACTTCTTTATCCTGTGTGCCTCCATCATTAGCAAAAATGCCAATAAGGCATCCGGGTTTGATTATCTCTGACAATCTCCCTGCGGATGTCTTATCGTTCTTTGCTGTAAATGAGACTCGGACGGAAATCTCGTTTTTGTTTTCCTCCCATCCGAGCCCAGTAACAAATTCTTTGATATTGTATTGTTTTCCACCGCTACTCATAACAGTAAGTCGGTATGCGATTTTTGATAAGTCTATCATCTCCGCACCTCCTATGCTGCCGGTATCGTGATGGTCGTTCCCGGATAAATCCAGTGTCCGTGGTCAGAACCACTCTTCCGGTGTTTCTTTGCCGCCGCCTCAATCGTTGAAGCGTTCGCATCGTAAATCTTCGTCCACTTCGCACCACTTCCGAGTTTCCGTGAAGCAATCCCCCACAGCGTATCGCCACTGACTATCGTATAACTACTGCCTGCCGGTTGGCTTGGAGTATTTCTTGGGACGGTCTTTTTTACAAAGGCGGCAATCTTCAATTCATTAGTTGTATAAATTTTCAGGTCTTTTGCCTGCGAGAACTTAATGCTGTAGCTTACATCTCCATAAGCTCCAAAAGGGTCAGGTGCAAATGAATCAATCGTAACATCCAGGTTAATCCATGTATCTGTCACAAGCAGATTTAACACCGTTCCTTTTTCCTGCCATTCCCTCAACTGTTGTATGCATTTATCGGGTGTCTGGTAGCTATCACTCTTTACAACCGCAAGATTTTTTCTGGACGGTCCAAAGAAAACAGCATCCCATGAGATTTCGGCCACCTCTGTTCCTTTTGGCACTTTTACGGCTCCCTGGGAGATAATATCGTAACTCTGATATTTTGTTCCCAGGTTGCCGCTTATCTTCTCCGGCAATGAGGAGAATGTAAACGACTTCTTTTTATTCGCCGCTTCAAACAGTTTTATTTCCATCGCCTACCCCTCCTTTACTACCGGCATGTTTGAAAATACCTGTTCCAGTCTGTCAGCAATTTCTCCTCCAAGCTCATCAGCCATTGACTTCATGTTCTTTCGGATAATTGCCATAATGCTTGCCTCATCCATTTTTCCGTTACCTGAATCAGAAATATTGAATTGCGGTGACATCTGGATATTGAGATTTATATTTGTCTTTCCGGTTTCCACTGTGCTCGAACTGCTTAAAGGTTCATCTGCGGTATCTGAATCGCTTTCTGTACCCTCTGTGAATCCGTTATAGCCTGCGGCTCCGTTTCTAATCGCTTCGGCTAACAAATTATCATTGAGAGATAAAAAGTCCGAAATGGAGCTGTATGCAAACATTTCTGTTGCTGTACTTCCAATCGAACTTTGTCCTATGCTGTACGGAGTTATATTTTTGATAACACTTTCCATAGGCGTTTCAACCTCATATGATTTATGAGGCGCACCAATAATATCAAGTGCATCATTCACATAACCACCGTTTGCATGAGCCGATACCGTTCTTGCTCCACCACTAAAAGGTGTTGCCTCTCCGATAATGTTGCCGTTTGCGTTTGCCTGTACTCCGAGAATGTCCCCAACCTCTTTGTACAATTCCAGTGCTCGGTTTCTTCTACCGGGAACTAAAGGTATGATTGCCTCTGGTCCCTCTTCTCCAACCCATGACAACTGCTTGTCATTCACATAACCACCGTTTGCATGAGCCGATACCGTAAGTGTTGTACTTCCACTTCCTCCACCGCCTATCGTGAACGTCTTTGTCGGATTCACAAGTGAATAGTCTAGGGTTACGCTTACCGGCATTGTTGTAGAAACTCCTGCGCCAAATGCACTGTTTACGGAACTATCCGTATTTGATTTCAGCGCATCTACCGCACTGTTAATCTGTGCCATATCAGCATTGGTAATAGCACTGCTGATTCCACTTCCAACAGCCGCGCCTACACCGGAATAATCCGCAGCCTGGAAAGCTGTTGCCGCATCGGTTCCAGATTTTGTTCCAAGCTCTGCAAATGCCGTCGAGAATGCAGACGTATCAGTATTCAGAATCGAATCGCTCATCTTCGTACTCAATGTTGTGCCGATACCTGAAAAATCCGCACTCTCAAAAGAGCTGTTCATTGCCTCTTTATACTGCTCTACTATGGATTCGTATGCCTCATTGGAAATCGGGCCGTACTCTGCCATGACTTCCTCCATCGTTGGGATGGATTCTTTCAGACTTTGCACAATTTCCTCTTTGGCTGTCGGTGCCATATTTTCTGCTGTTGCCACCAACTCCTGATAGATATTTTCAAAAGCTGATGTGTCTATGCTCATATCATCAAGTCCAAGCCATCCCATCATATCCTCCTGGGTCCAGCTTGATATATCCGGTTTTTCTGATAATGCAGTCTGTAAAGCAGCGTTCAATTTTTCAGAAACGCTACCCTCCATATCCGGCATAATACCGGCAAGCTCATCATTCCAAGCCTCTGCTATCGTATCCAGATTGAAACTTGATACTCTCACCTCCATATCGTTGATGTTTGCGTAATATCCATTGGTAGCCTCCTGTACAGCCGCATCGTACTGCTCCTGCGTGATAGCTCCCTCAGATAACTGTAAGTTAAGGTTTGTGAGGGTTACTGTAAGCGCATTATCGTAAGTTTCTTTGAAAGAACTTACCTGTGCCTGTAACTCCTCCTGCAACTGATTGAATGAATCAATATCAAGGCTTGCACCATTTCCGTACTTGATTTTCAAGGTCTGGAACGATGCGTCCTCCTGCGCTTTTGATACTTTCTCTGTAATTGCTGTAATCTGTTCTTGCAGATTTGTGATTTCTTTCGATTCATCCAGCGTGATAACTCCATCTTCCAGGGCAATGTTCACTGTATCACTCAATTTTCCCGATAGTTCTTCTATCTGGGATTTCATGTTGTTATACATACTGTCAAGCCCCTCTGTGCTGCCCTCGCCGTTTGTAAGCAATTCTAGGGCAACTGTAGCCTCGTAATGGCTGTTTTCGATGTAGTCCTGCGCCGACTTCACAAAATTATCAATGGATGTTTTGTAATCATCCATATCCGTTTCGGATAACTGCATACCCAGACCAACTTTCCAGTTTTCCTTTTTCATCGTGGAAACAGAACTCTCCAACGATGATAAGGATTCTTTTGCGCTCTCCGTTGCCTCATTGAACTTTGTGATTCCATCGCCCATATCAGCAAACGTGATTTTATTCGCAAGGTCTTTGATTTCACTAAGCGATAACTTTATATTACCGAAAGCCTCTTTTCCGACCTTTGCAACATCCTCCTGGATGTATGACGCAAGCTGTTCTGCAGTTACGGAACTGTCATTCATTGCATCGTTCAAATCATCATTCGCAAATCTTACTTTGTCGATTGATAATCCAGTGGCATCGAATACCTTTTGAGCTTTTTCAGCTTCTTTCTGCATCTCCTCCACATTGTCCTGATACTCTTTCTTGACCTTGTTTCCCTTTATCCAACCTGCAATGCCTCCAACTCCTGCGCCTACCAAGGCACCTACCGCAGTACCAAGACCAGGAATAATGCTACCGATTGCCGCGCCTGCGGCTGCTCCGGCTGCAACTCCCCCTGCTTTCCATGCGGCGGATTCTCCATAAGCTGACTTTTCGGCTTTATCATCGGATTTCAATGCTTTGTACGCATCAATTCCTGCACTTACAAGTGTTGCTCCTGCGGCTACCCCTCCGGCTGTACCGGCTGTTCCTGCCGCAATCAATCCTGCACCGGTAGTGGCTCCAGAACCGAGTGTGTTTCCAATCATACCCATCGTTACGCCAAGTCCTTTTAGACCGGTTCCCTTTGCGGCTGAACCTATGATTGAACTTCCAATACTTCCGGCCAGTGATGTTCCGGTGGCTGCATCTTTACCGAAAATTGCTTTTCCTACGCTGAAAGCACCTTTGCCAAGGCTCGCAACTGGACCTGCGATTTTGGCAAGCATAATTGCAGAAAAAATGGAGGATAAATCTGCCGATTCTCCCCCTGGAAGTAACTTTCCTGCGCTCTTTACCATATTTCCGAAGCCCTCAAACAGTTTGCTTGCTATCGCATCTGTATCGAACCCCTCTGCAAATCCTTTCGCAAACGAAGCCCCAACGCTCGCACCCTCATTCAAAGTGTCCGAAACATCCACTCCAAGAAGTGTTAATATTCCGAGCTTTAATCCGGTTCCGATGCTGGTTCCCATATCGCCTGCAATATCTGCGATTTTCTGCTTTCCGGTGCTGTGCCACCATTCGCTGAACGGTTCTGCGATGAAATCATCCCAGGCAAGTTTCACTTTTCCGAAGAAATCCGCATTTTTCCACTCATCCGACTGTGATAATTCTTTGAATTTCCTCTTCATTCGGTCCACTTTGCTGTCTACCCAGTCCATCATCTCATTAAGTCCCTGCTCAACTTCCGGCATCTGCTCCGTCAGCCAATCCGCAATGCCTCTCACATAAGGAGATAATCTTTCTCCGAATGAGATTTTTACTCCATCCATAGCTGATTGCAGCAATGTGATTGAACCCTCTAAGTTATCCAGCATAGTGTCAGACATTTTAGATGCGGCTCCATCTGCATTGTTGATAGATTCAGCCAGTTTGTTGTAATCGGATTCTGTCGCATTGATAATTGCCAGCATACCAGACATAGCCTCTTTACCGAAAATGGTACTTGCGGCTGCTGTCTTTTCGGTTTCAGATAATCCTCCCAGGCTTGAACGTAAATTATCAAGAACGCCTTTCAGCGTTTTCATATTTCCGTTGCTATCCGTAAGGCTGATTCCGTATTTCTTCATGGCGGTTGCCATCTTATCTGTTGGTGCCGCCATATTCGCCAACGCTGTTTTTAAGGATGTACCAGCCATCGAACCCTTTACGCTTGCATTTGCCATCAGTCCCAGGGCAAGAGATGTGTCCTCAACGCTGTACTTCATCGCTCCTGCGATTGGTGCAACATATTTGAAAGATTCTCCCATCATGGAAACATTGGTATTTGCACTCGCCGCCGACTGTGCCAATACATCTGAAAAATGCGCCGCATCGCTGGCTTTCAAACCAAACGCTGTGAGCGCATCTGTTACAATATCACTGGTTGTTCCTAAATCCTCCCCGGATGCAGCTGCCAGGTTCAGGATTCCCTCGATACCATCAAGCATCTGCTGTGAATCCCATCCGGCCATAGCCATATAATTAAATGCCTCTGCACTCTGCGTGGCGGTAAATTTTGTGGTCGCTCCCATCTCCTTTGCCTTGGCTGTTAATTTATCGAATTCACTGCCGGTTGCCCCGCTTACTGCTTTGACCTGTGACATAGCGGCCTCGAAGTCCTTATATGTATCAATCGTATCTTTCAATCCGATACTGACACCGAGAACCGCCCCCACTTGCAAGATTGGATTTTTTAGGAGGTTTATTACGCCTCGTATCGGTGCGGTGGCAAGGTCTACTGCTTTCATTGTCACGCTCCAGGTCTTTCTTCCAAAACTGGTAAGACCACCCTTGATTGTTGACAATATTGGTGAAATCTTATCTTTCGCCTCCAACAGCACCGAATACTTTTCTTTCGCCCATGATAACAAACTTTTCTGTGTTTTCTGTGCCGACCGGTCAAACTTTGTAACCTCATCATTTGCCTTTTTCGCAGATGTGCTCATTTGGTCGGTAGAGCTTTTCACTTTGTCGGCTGCATCCTTGACTTTGTTCATGTTCTTTTCAACACTCGATGTACCAGGACCAGTGTTATCATCGACTTCGATAGGTATCTCAATTCGTATTGTTTCCGCCGTCCTCCTCTCCTCCTTTCGTGCTTTCTAAATAAATCCGCATGGACGCAAGCATAAACGCCTGTACTCCATGCGGTTTTTTATAAAATTCATCCGGTGTAATTCCTGTCCGTTGGAATATGTGATGCAACAGACAAGTCTTTCCTCCGGCTTTAATTAGTTTTTTGCTACTTCCTCGATATTCTCCTCGAATCCGCTAAGAGAATCGATGCACTCAATAATCTTGTCTTTCTCTCCGGCTTTCAGGCAGTATTCGATAACATCCAGACCATTCATAATCTGGAGGTCTTTTGCTCTAAGGCTTTCCCATACCTTTTTGTTATCCCAGAGCTTTTCGCGGTCTGCTTCAACCGTCGCTGTATAAATCAGTGCATCTCTGAATTTGACAGTGTTCGTTTCCTCCGGTAATTTCATACCGAACTGTTTGTTTCTCACGTACTTGGTGTGTTTCTTCTTGCACTTGTTGTATTCCTCTTCGGATAACGGTCTGATTTCAAATGCGAAAAGCACCTTTCCATTTCTGGCAATTTCGATGCGCTGTGTATCATCTTTCGCATAATCAGCCGCACTGATAAGTCCCTGGATGAAATCATCCTCATTCATTCTGATGAGGGTTTTGTTCTCCTCTTCGGTTGTTTCCACTTCCGTAACTGCCATGTTCTCCTGCTCCTCATTTACAATCTGTACACTTGCTTTTTTTGTTGTATCTGCCATATCGTTTTTTCCTCCATCTTTCAAAAAATATTGTTAAAATTAAATGGAGGATGCCATCTCGGCACCCTCCGGTGAATCGCACTGTATTTCTTAACCCAGTGCAAGTAAGTTCTGTAATTTCGGTGGTCTGTTGACCGCAAAGTTCCATGCTCTCTTGATAACATCCCCGACGGTAATGTTCTGTAAATCAACCTGTCCACTCGGAATGCACTCACGATACACCATTCTTTCCTCGGTGCCGTTTCTTCCCTTGAGCACGCCCTGGAAATCCCATACAGGCATTGTCTGTGATTCCATAGCCTCGACAAGCTCCTGGATGAAAGCATCATCCTCAACCACAACCTGGGACATTGTAAGGGCAACCTTAAATGTGTTTGCGGTTTCAAGCTCCTGCGCATTTCCTAAAACGGAATATGCGGCATTGTTATAAGTTACATTAGCTGTGAAGCTGTCTACGGTAGCCAGCAACACGCCGTCAGCGTTGTAAATCGCTCCATCTTTACCGGTTCTCGCAAAACGAGAATCTCCGGCTGCTCTTGTGTTAATCATCTTCCGTTACCTCCTTATGCATTTGTGCTGAACTGGAATCTATAAGACAGGTAGATGTGTTCCATAGAATCCTTGTCAACAACGTCAATATCAAACCAAGCACTGTCCCCATCAGCCACATTTACTGCGCTTTCGGAAACGGTAATCGCTGTCAGTTTTCCCTCGGCAATCATATTGTCACCGATTGCCTGTAACTGGCTTACTACAGTGCTTCGACCATCCTTGTCATTGTCTACCTTTCCGACAAGTGCATCTGCCGCCGCATTCATTCTGCGGATAAGCTCGAATCTGGTCTTTACTCTTCTGATTTTCTTCCAACCATCATCCTGATTGTCAGCCGGTGTAATAAGAGTGTTGATAGCATTATCAATCCACACCTGTTTTGCGCTGCTGTAGCTGAGTACGATGCAGCCTTTCTTTTCTGCAGCAATCATCTGTGTATTTGTGAGGCGTTCCAGGATTTCACTGAATCCACTCACAACAGTATGTGTAAGGGAAGAATTTGAAGCGCAAGCTCCAATCATTCCTGCCAAACGTGCCGCCGTCTGGTATCCGTCAATCTCCTTGCCCTGCTCATTCACATAAGCATTGAGAACATAGTTCATTTTTTCATCATTGAATGATGCCGCATGGCTCATTCTGGTTTCCAGGTCAACAGTATGCTTTTCTGCTACAACTCCCTGTGTCAGGGAACCTACACCGAAAATACGTTTCATGAATGACTGCATCAGGATATGTACTGCTGTTTCCTCCGTATCAACACAGATTGTATTGAACTCGTAAGGCTCGACAGCTACAAATCCGTTTGAGTAATCCTCATTCGTAACCTGCGGGTCGGTTCCCGGAGTAAAGGCGTTCTGTGATACATTCATCACGATTGCCTGGTCTTTTCCAGACTGTACCTCTGCTTTGAATTTCTTCGTTGCTGCAAATGCATCTGCAAGTGCTTTTGCTTCTCCTGCGCCTGCGGTAAATTCGACTTTCTCAAATTCTGTCACACCGGCATAGATGATACACTCTTTCAGGGTGCTGTCTGTCAGCTTTTCCCTTACCGTTACGGTAAAGGCTTTCTTTCCCGGATATGCTGCTGTGATTTTTACTGCCGCCTGTCCCTCTGCTGTGTTCAGAGTGGCAGTTGCCGATGTTCCTCCATTACCAACTCGGCAAGCAATAATTGTCTGCGCTCCGCCGTTGATTGCCTCCTGGATGGCATCTGTTGTGCCTCCATTACCGAAAGTGTTTGCAAATCCATCATCGGGATTTAATTCAACCGCAGTATTTAACGGTCCAAAATCGGAACGAAAAAGGACAGCCGTAACACCGCTTACAGTGCCACTCTGCTGTCCTGTCCCTTTCTTCTGAATATTGAAATATGCTCCCGGTCTGACTTTTGTTTCTCCTAAGACATAAGTTCCAGCCATATCTTATTTGACCTCCTTTTTCATGAATGCGTCCACAAGCTCTTTGGCTTTAGACACTGTACACGTTGTTACTCCTGCGACTTTTAATGCCGCAACAACACATTCTCTTTGGACTTTGAAAATGTTTCCTGCCCCGTCTGCAAGTTCCTCGATTGTGTACTCGGATTCTGCCGGAGCTTTTGGCTCTTCTGCCTGTACCGGTGCAGTATCTTCGACAGCATCGGTTTTCTGTTCCTCCACTGCATCTGCTGTGGATTCTGCTTTTGTTCTTGGCATCTTCATACCTCCTAAAAATAATTTTGCGTGGTTCTATTAAGCTGATGTGGTTTTGCTTTGTATCGCAATAAACCATATCTGCCTGTTACAAAAATCTGACCGTCTTTCAGGTAATCAGATTTATTGTCCATCTGTAATTTGCGGATAAACATTGGTGAGTAATCCAGCATTGTGACTTCTCCGTCTAGTGACATCGCATTTGTGATAGCGGCTGCCATTTTCAGCCTCATATCAGTGTCCGGGCATAAAATATGGATGGCAAGTTTACCATCCATCCAAACAACCGTATTCGTTTCCTCTACTTTTTCCATGCTATTGAGCCTGCAATATATAACAGGCGTTTCTCTTGAAGCCTCTGTAATTTCCTCCATACGGTCAAGCCCTACCACGATGCACTCTGGATACAGTTCTTTTACGAACTTATTCATTGCCATTACCGGGTCCGGGTCGGTTGTTTCCTGGCTTGTATATTCCAGGATGTCAAACCTCACATCGCTACCGATAATAAGGTCTGTTTTGCTTTCTGCCAGTTCAAATGCGTCCGTCCGGTTCCATGCGAATGCATACAGCTTTCCATCTTCGGAATGGAGCAACACATCTTTCAGACAATCCCGAACCAGCGGTTCAAGCATTTCCGGTGTTATATCTTCCTCTGTCGCATCCTCTGTGTTCTGGCATAGCAACGATACAGACAATGTTCCTGCGCTCTTCCGCTCCTCATCCGCCTGCATATCATAGTTATATACAAGCCTCGGATAATGAACATCTGTGCCCCAGTTCTGGTTATCCTTTGGAGCCTCCGGGCTGAATATCGCCGGGTAATCTCCAAACTTGGCAAGGAATTTTGTTAATCCCTCACGCTCTGTAAATCTTTTTTGAATCAGTTCTTCCAGTTTCATTCCTGCCCTCCATTCTCGACAGGCTCCTCCTCATGCGTTATGCCGTACTCATATACTTCGGACATATCCACAGACCATCGGATTTCCCATTGCCCTGCGGCTGCCTCTGATGCCAGGATAAAAAAATGATTCGTCACATTCCCAATGCCCGGATGAAACTGCACCGCAATTTCATTTCCGTTCACTCCTGTAACGAATCCACTCTTTCCTGCATCCCATGAGGAATGCTTTGCATATATGAGATTGCCTTTCGCTATGGCGGATGTGTCGAACTGCTTCACTGGCTTTTCTGTAATCAGTTCCATCTCTTCGCCTCCTATCAGCTATCTTCGCTGAAAATACTTTCTATTTCCGGCAGTGCCTTTTCTTTGATTTTTTCCACATACGGTCTTGCCGCCATTTTGCTTGTACCGTTTTCCAAATACCCTGCATACGGAACCTGGCTTTCGATGTATGCCGTATATTTTGCTCCACCACTTCCAGATGAACCACCATCAACGCCTTTGGCCCACTGTAATCGCAATGCACCTGTTCTTCTTGCCGGTGGTTCTCCGGGTGATGATGCCTGATAGGTACGTTTTGAATGCGGCTTGCGGTATCTCTTTCCGCCTCTCTGTCCTTTCAGCACTTCCAGCTCTGCATTTCTCAATGCATTATTTACTCTGGCTGCCTTTGACCGGACTTTCTGATTGATGTGCTTTACCTCTTTTTCGACTGCCTCTCTTACTCCATCAGGAGCCTGTTCTGGTGTCATTTTTTATATCATCCCTTTCCTCGACATAATACAGGGTGGAAATTCCAAGACCTCCTGTATCATCTACTGCAACAACATAAAAAACACGATTTCCCAGCACTAATTTATCAGTTTTCTTCGCTAAAGGTGTTCCTCTCTGCACAATCGTATGTGTAACGGTATGGTCCTCGGTAGACTTATTTTTCGCAGTTTCTGTGGTTGCATCTGCAAGGCATCCATACAGAGTTTTTATGCCGTCCCCTTTATGGTCATTCACTACTCGCCCGGTGGATGTCACTTTCTGCCGGTTATTTTCAATCACAAATTCTTTGAAAAGGTTGCCAGGTCTTAAATACATCATGTTTGCATTTATCATCCCTGCCTCGTCCTTTCATTCTCCTGCATACCGGTAAAGAAATACGGTGGTTTCTTGCCTGCGTTTCCTGCAAATGCCGGAACGGAAATATTTTCGGCTTTGACTTCTTTCTTCAATGCCTCGTATGCCTCTTTCCAGGTTTCCGCCCTTTCGTGTAGGCTCAAAGATAATGGTCCTGTCTTTGTATCCACCTCATACGAAAAACGCCGGTAGATACTCTCTACCAGCATCAGCTTTGCTTTCTTCCATGACTTCGGGTACATTTCAATGGCAGCATTGATTTCCTCATCCGTTACCGCACAAGTATTTTCGGCTCCCTGTACCATCGTATCGCCAAGCTCAAAACGCATACGGCTCATCGTGTTTCCTTTAAGGTCTGCCGGGTTGTAACTGTAAGTTCCTGTTGCCATATTCACGCACCGCCTTTACTTTTTCTCCGTATCTTTGTCTGTGTCTTTCGCACTACCCTTTGTAGGCTTCTTACCGCCTGTGGCTGCCTTTTTCTCGCCGCCTGTGCTTAATTCAACGGCTCTGGATTTTGCCGCCGCTTTTACCGCTTCTCTGCTCTCTGTGGCATGAATCGTAATAAGAATGTTTTCATCCTCAATTCCTGCAATTTCTTTGACAGCATCCTCTTCCGGCATCTGCATAACCTCAAATACTTTCACAACTCCTGAAAGCACAAGTGATACCTCCATTTCTCTGCCATCTTCTGCCTTTACCGGGATTGTTACCTGCTCGATAACCACTTTTTCCTCCGGTTTCTTATCAGCCGGTGGTGCTACTTCCTCTGTAAGCTCTCCAATAAAGCCGGATGTTTTTAATGCTCTTACTCTTTCAGGGCGGATTGCCCCATCAGGGATTGCATCCCCAGGGGCATAATCAACACCACTGATACGAAGAGCTTTTGTACAAACATAGCTCATCGCTGTACCTCCTTACTGTTTACACACACGCAGACAGGTAGCAAGCCAGGTCATCGGAGGTTTTCTTCATATCCGTAGACATTAAGCCCTCGATGAACTCTGAATGAGTACCACCCTCGCCCTCGAACTGGTCTGTTGCCATGTAGTTTCCGTTGCCGAGCATATCCCATGTAAAGATATATCCTGCGGACGGCTCATCAATAGCCGGTGCATTTGTTGTGTATGTAAGTAATGCTCCATCAGATTCGCATACAAACTTCATATCGTCCGGCTGTCCCTCTTCTGCGGCATTGTATGTTGCCTCCAGGACCTTTACTTCCTCAAATCCAAGTACCTGTGCAAGTACCTGTTCATTTACGATTGCCGGATTTGCCGTACCGCCTGTGTACTTCACACGCTCCAGGATGTCCGGGTGATTCTTTAATGCTGTGAATGAATCATAGCCGAGGCTTAACTTATTCGGCATACGTCTGCCTGCCAGCTTGATTTCTCTCTTTCTTGCATCGAAGAAATTAACCGGGTCGAAATTCGCATCATTGAATTTCAGGAACTGGCTGCCGCTCGGTGTACCAGATGAAATACCAGTGAACTCATTCGCCCAAACTCCTGTCTTGAAAAAGCTCTCTGCGAATAAAATATCAAGGTGAAGCAACTGCTGTTCTGATACAAAACGTACCTTGCTACGTCTTGGGTCGATGGATGCCGGTACTCCTGCACGCTGATAGTTTATGGCTCCAATCTGGTCTACGCCTACGATAATCTGGTCTACAACGCATTTGTAGCTGTTATCAGTGTGTCCCATCTTTGCCGGTGATACTTTACCGAAAGCCGGCTTTCTCGCAACATTATCTCTTGCAAGGTCGCCTTTCAGAAATTCATAATAAAATCCGGTAGAAAAATCCACCGGACAAATCGGAAAAATACTGGTTGCAACATGGTCTTTCGGGTCAGCAAAATAAGCCATGCTCATGTTTGTTAAATAGCGGTTAGGTTTCCATCCCTTATTGATTCTCGCAAGAATCGCCGCATTTCCGTTTACTTCTCTTGTGTTACCCATCGTTTATAGTCCTCCTCTTTCTTACTCTTTCGGTTTGTAGCCAGCCTTAATAAGCTGAACCTTTACCACGCTACCTGCTTCTGTTGCTGCACTAAGGGCAACTGCTGTAATAAAATTACCTGCCGCCGCTTTTACTGCCTTTCCCTCTGCATTGGTTGTAAGCTCATCTCCAACCGCAACTGCCTCTCCGGCAATCCACTTTCCGATGTCCTTTACCTGGATGTCTACATCATCACCGGCCTTTACTTTCTCATCATTCGTAAACAGTGATAAGCCGATAACATTTGCACCGGCTGTCGGCTTTTCAGCCTTACCATTCTTGATTGCCAGGGCAATTCCCTGTGCGCCCTCAATGTCTTTTCCAGCCTCTAACACGATAGTCGGGCTTTCATTGATGCTTGTGCCAAAATAATCTGCCATGTCTTACTCCTCCTTTTCACATTCTGCTGCAAGTTCCGGGTCATTCTGGAATACTTCATCAAGTGCCTGCGCCTTTGTCACATTCTTTGATTTCATAATCTCTGCCGCCTGGGTTTCTGCCTTTAACCATGCTGCGCCATCTGTTGTGCCAGCTCCACCGGATTTACCGATTTCAGTAAAAGCACCGGACTTCTCAACGGCTGCAACCGCTCCATCGAGTACAGCAATCATATCTGTATATGCTGTGCCTCCTGCGGCTTTCAGACTTTTGAGTACCGGTACAAGCTCTTCTTTCTTCTTTCCGATGATTTCATACTTTTTGGCAACGTCCTCAAGCTCACGCTCCTCTGTTGCCTCTCTGAACTTCTTTAAGTTCTCAAGTTCCGCTCTTACTGCCGGATGCATACCCTTGTAGATATCTTCTCCGCCATCTGTTCCCTGCGCCGGTGTATTGGATTTACCGACCTCTGTTGCCGGTATTCCCTCCGGATTCTGCGCCAGTGGAGTTACGCCCTCTGCTCCTGCGGCTACCTCCTCTTCGCCGTAACGCTTCTCAATGGACTGTAAGAAAGCCAGTTCTGCAGGTGTAAGTTTGCTCTTGTCAATTTTCATTTCTTCTGCTCCTTTCGCATCGTTCTGATTTTTGTTCTGGTCCTTTTTCTTTGGTTCTCCGGTTCCAGGCTCATCCTGCGCCTTTTCTGCTTTTTCGATGGTATCATCCAATCTCTTGCGGATGGATTTCATCATCGCCAGGTCTGATGCCGTAACCTCCTCTTTCTTCACAATGTTGGTTGCCTTACCACTGGACCACTGCGAGATTGCATCTTTTGTAAACTCGCAAAACTCGTCAAGGCTTTCCTGCATTGCTGTTGCTGCACTGGTTCCATCCATTTCCTCATCATTCAGAATGGAACACAGAGAAGATTGGAGGGCGTAACAGATATCCCAGATTTCATCTGCGATTTTTCGGTTTTTTACTTCGGCAATTCTTTCTCCGAAGCTCTCCGAACTCTTCTGAATATCATCTATCACGCTTTCCAGCTCCGATGTATCCGGTTCACTTCCTGCGGCTTTTGTAATCGCCGTAATCAGGCGTTTCCAGATATTCGGTTTCTTCTCTGCACCCTCATCATGTGGCGGCTCCACACCGTCCTTGCTCTTAAACAATCGGATGTGTGCCTCTGGATTGGCTCCATCGTCCACAAAATCAACTTTTGTGATTTTGAGGTTTTTCAATTTTGTTGCCATCGCTCTGCTCCTTTCTTAAAAATTCTTTATAATGCAAGAAAAGCACCCTCCCGGATGCCTCCCTGTATTACCGCTATTATTTTTCATCAAAATATTTTCTCGTGACTGTGCTTAGGGATATTAACAGCACCCCAACAGCCACACCGAAAAGGAAAATCCCTATTCCTGCAAGTATTGTCATTCTTCCTCAACCTCCACTCGCTCTGCTTCTCCCTCAATGGAGAACATCGGGTATTCGCCGCTTTTGACCTTTTCCCAGACATCCTCATCAAGCACCTTGAAGCCAATCCACCATCCGACAGGCAACGTGCCCTCCGGGATTCCCATTGCTTTCATTTTCTCCTCGGTAAATACCACCGATTCGATAAGGACTGCGGCTCCGCCTCTTTCGTGCATCTCTCCGCCCTCCCGGTACAGTTCTGCGAACTTGTAAGCAGCACTTTCAAGTTCCTCCGGTTCGATGATGTCCTCCTGGTAATCTTCTATCAATTCCCCATCTGCGGTGATGGATACATTCGCCCATCCAAACGCCAGCATCTTATCATCATCAGATTTTGCAATCTTGAACCGCCCTTTCTGCACTGCCGGTTTCTTCTTTCCGACTCCATCTTCCGTTGATTTCTTTATCAGCTCCGAAAACTTCTGCATGATTCCTCGCCTCCTCTACTTTTTATTTTTATCAGGTGTGACCTCTATGTACTCAATAGCGCACGCACATCTCGGATGCGCTGGTGGTGTGAGGTCGGTTGTAACTTTGGTTCCTATTCCCTTGAAAGAAAATTCCTCATCCATGCCAATTTCCACACCCTCCAAAGAACTACACAAAGAGCACACCATATCATCGCCTGATGTGCTCCATCTCTTTATGACCTCGCCTATAAGTTTCTGTTCCTGCGCCTGTCGCACGCTCTCATCAGCTCCCTTGTTGTAAGCGTATGCCATTTCCGTTTGTGCAATATTGTCCGCCCTCTGCCGGTGCTGACGTTCTGCATACTTCATTGCGGCTGTCCTGGCTTTCTTCTGGATGCTTTCTGCTTTCATCCTCGGATGCTGTTCTCTCAAAGTTTTGACCATATTTTCGTAATATTTGAGATTTGCCTGCGCCTGCGGCTTCGTCAGCCCAATACAGGGGCGAATCATCTTTGCCAGTTCATCAACCGAATGTCTTTCCCGAACTGTCCTTTCCAGGAATACCTTGATTGCCTCTTTCTGCGTATCAGTGCATTGTGTCACAAGCTCGGCCCCTCTTTCCTGTATCCATCCAAGAACCTGCTTCGTTGAAAAAATATAATCCATATCTGCAAGAGCCTGGATTATTGGCTGGCTTGTGGAACCGGCTATAATCGCATTCTGCCACATACCGTTGAGTTTTCCCTGCACCAATAAAGAATAGTCCTGCATCCATTCATCGGCTGTCTTTTCGTCCAGCTCTCCATCAAGCACTGCCTGTCTTAATTCCTGATACGTGATGGCATTGGACTGGTCTTTCCAGAATCCGCATAACAGCTCAACCGGTTCTGAACTGGCTGTTTTCAGATAATCCTCCAACTTTTTCAGGATTTCCGCACCGTTACCGGCTCTGGCTTTTCTGAACCTCTTCCCAGGTCTTATCAATATTGCCATGATTAGTACCTCCCTAGCCGCCGTTTGGCAGCTTCAGTAATGTCACTGGGTATTTCTCCATCGCCATCCTTTGGCTCTTTCCCTGCCGCCGTTGCGCTTTCTGGCGGTTGGTTCTGCGTCTGTTGTGTTGCTCTTACCTCATCAGGTGTTCTTGTGTCAGATGTTCTCTCCGGCAAATGTCCCACCTGTCTAATGTAATCTTCCAAACCATCATCGGGAACCAGTACACCGATACCGGTCATATCTTTGATAAATGCAGAAACTTTCGTGATGTCTGCATCCTCAATATCCCCATGCGTCATTTTGGGATAATCTGTGATGCCCTTGAAATGCTCTCCGTTAATATCAATCAAAGCCGGGATTGCCTGGCTGTTGAATGTTTCGCAGATAATATCAAGAAATGCTCCGCACGCCATTGAGAACAGCTCCGTTTTATCGGAACTCAACGCCCAACTGCCGTTTTGCTCATGCCCCAAAAATATAAAATCCGCCAGTACCGTCATTGCAATACGGTTATCATAGCGGTTGATGATTGCGTTTGTATCAAATTGTCGGCTGCCTCCGGTACTTAATAGTTCCAGTTTATAGCCATCTGGAAGAACAACGCCCTCCATCTCATCCCTGCGGATGTTCCTAACCTGCGTCTGTAATCCGTTCAGGATTTCTTGCGCCTGCTCATCGTCAGGATTCCAGATATCTAAATCTGACGGTCCATATATTACCGGAAGTCCTGCAAGGTCACGTTCAATACCGATGCCCTCAACCTCCTGTATTCTTCTCTTGAAATACCAGGAACGGTACGCATTACGCAAAATAGACCTGCCCTCCGGGTTGTCCTTTCGGCTCTTGGTTCGGAAAAGCAATGCCTTTTCAATCGGAATCGTGTACAGGTTGTAAGATGGAGGCGGCATCTGCGTCATTCCTTTCAGATTGTCCTCATCGTCATACTCCCATTGGTAAAGGGTTTCCTGCGCTCGTATCGGAAGTTTTCTCCATCCGATAAGCCCATCTGCATATTTACTTCGTGTTCTACCGTCTTTTGTCCTCCCCATTCTTCGTTTGTAAACAATCTCGTGATAGCTCCATCCGAATGTGAGGAATGACAAGATTTCTGATATGGTGTCAATCCATGTGTTCTGCATATCATTCATGCAGCTTTCGACAAACTCTGCCGCATCAATATCTGCCTGGCTATCTCCTCCAGGTTCCACGTTCCAATCAGTCTGTCGAACCAACATCTCGATAGCAAAAAGGATAGCGCCTACAACATCGTCATTTTCAGACATTTCTCTGTAAGCCTCTATTCCTCGTTTTCCTCTAAGCTCATGCAGGAACTCTTCGTAAATCACTCCACCATATCGCCTTTGTCCTATTCGTCCAATTTCTTTGTTATCGGCCATCTTTACCACCTCACTTTCGCCAGTAACTTTCTTTGCTCAATCCTCCATCTGTCGGAGGTGCGGAATATGTATTTCCGCTTTCAAGTTCTGTAAACGCCGAACTGCTCGCATCCACCATATCCTTGAACTTGCTTTCCGGGAAACTCTCAACCTGGTTGAAATACATCTCATTCCAGGGAGCTATCAGCACATCAACGTTGCCTTTATCCATTCCCTCAAGTCCTAACCACTGTGCAGAAAACGGCTCTGCTCTTGTAACCTTATCCCCGGATTCAGGGATGCACTTAACAGTAAAACCGGCTAAGAATTTTAAGAAACTCTGCGCCTGGTCCTTTCCTGCCTGTCCTGGGTCTTGCGGAAGTCTTGTGAAAACTCTTTTGTGCTTTGCCCTATCGGTAATGCAGGTCTGCTTTATTATCTCCCGGACATCTGCCGAGCTAAGTCTTTTATTGATAACATCGGCAATGATATAACGTCCGTTCCTCCTCTTGCCAATAAGAACACCGGCTGTATATGCCGGGTCGCCCTTTTCATCCTCGGATGTGGCTGCAAGGTCCCATCCTCTCGCCCACTTGATAACGTCTGTCGGTAATTCTTCCAGCATATTTACCTTTGTGCGGCGGAACATCAAGCCTGCGGCTGCCTTAATCTTCCAGTTGCCTCGGAGAAGCCTTTCTCTCTCAACCTCCGTCAATGCTAACAGGTTGGCTTTGTATCCTGGGTTTTCTTTCATCAAGATTTTGTTATCATCCAACGTGGACATAATGAATGTGACAGATTTCGGCATTGTTTCTGCCTCTTCCTCGCCTATATTGGCATCAAGGGCAATCTGTACAGCCTCTTTCCTTGTGGCAGCCCACATAACAGTTTCGTTAATGCGGACGAACCATCTCTTCTTGCCGGAACGTTCCTTTATCGGATAGCCGGTGTCCTGGTCTATCCACCATGAAATAAAATCAGCAACCCACGAATCCGCATCTGGATTGCAAGTTGCTCTCATGTATGGCTTTACTCCGCAAACACTACGGTTTCGGGATAGCATATAAAAAAACTGTTTCTCGGAAAAATGGGTAAGCTCATCAAATCCTATCATGGTTATCTGCGAACCTTGCCATTTCTGCAAATCATCATCTCGGTTGATATAGTCAAATGCAACTGTCATACCGTTTTTGAACTTCCACATACCTGCGCTGTATCTTCCATCGGCTCCCTTTATATCTCCATATACGTCATTGCTCGTATCCCACAAGCCGCCCTGGTTGAATATCTGCTTATATTCGTGTCGGAATATTACAGCACCAAACCGTTTGTTGTTCTTATACCTCAAAGGCTCAATCAGCAATCCGTATGACTTTCCGCCTCCTGCGGCTCCACCGTAAATAGCAATATCTGCTGTTGTTGAAAGGAATTTTTCTTGCGGTCCTTTCTGCGGCCGTATGACTTTGATATTACTCATCGTCCTCGCCCTCCTTTTCTGGCAGATATATTTCTACTGGCGTTCCACCGGTCATGCCTCCATCCTCTTCGGCTTTCTTTGCCTCTCTGTCCTGTTTCTTCCGGTATGCAAATTCTTTTTCTTGTAGCTGTTGCGTTGGGTTCTGCCCTGCGGTATCTCTTAGGAACTTTGCAGCATTTACATTTCCATTCGCCGCCTGCACCAACATTGCCGCCATCACTCCCATACTGTAGTCCATATCCTCTTCGTCAATCCCTAAAGCTGTGAGCGTGGCTTTCATGGTCGATTGCTTATTCGATACCGGCATATTCAACAGCATTTCGGCTGCCTTTCGCATATCCCTTTTCTTACGCCTCGCTGCCCCGGATGCTTTACCTCCTGCTGTGGCGATTTTTCTTTGCTCGCTCTTTGTTCGGCGGTTCATAGGTATCAGATTTTCGTCATTTGCCAATGCCACCACCTCGCTTCGTTCTCAACTCCGATAAAATTAAATAAAGCAAGCGTCCTTTCTCGCCTGCTCCATCTTTTTGACCTCCAGATTAGGGGCTGTCATTCTACAAGGTATGTCGCACATTGACATATCCGTTACCGCCGCCATTTTCTTTGCCAGAATATCTTCGTCCATGATATGACCTATAATCTGATACGGCTTATGACAGCAGTACATGACTTCGCCTTTTTCATTTAAAGCCATCTGCGCCCAGCTTGCGGTGCATCTCTCTTCCTGCCTGTCGAGTAATCCCCATTTGAAATTGAGCGTCACCCTTTCATCATCCATCGCCATACCCGATACGATTTTCTTTATTTCCTCCGCATCTCTCTTTTTCCTCTCATCCCTGTAGTAACTTCCTGCGGTGCTTTCCACTGGTCTGAAAACCATGTAGTCAACGTCCAGGTCCTTATTTGCATCGTAAAATCTCTTTACATCCTCCGGCTCTTTTACAAGCTGTTGGATTCCAAGAGATGTGCCAGGACTGTTTTCTTTTTTCCATGCTGCATACGCTTTTATGTTCTCCCGGACTGTTTCATATGCCGCCACGCCTCGCAACTGCTCATAGCTTTCATTGCTGTACGCATCAAGGGACACTTTCAAGTAATTCGGTTTGACCTTTACCAGCTTATTGAAATTCGTATTTATTCCCCACTGGAAATTGTTCTCGGTAAGCCATCCTGCAATCTTTTCAAAATCAGGATTGATGGTCGGCTCTCCTCCACCGGTCAGTATAAATCCCTGTACGCCCATAACTGCCAGTCTTTTTGCGTATGTGATAAAATCCTCATATCTCATTGCCTGCGCCCCTGTATCCAGCTCCCACCGTCCGTAGGTGCAATAGGGACATCTGTTATTGCAATAATTTGTGAGGAATATATCTGCTGTTATGGGTTTCTTTTCCCCTGCAATCCTGTCTATATGGCTTAGCATCTTTTCGCCTGTTATGTTTTTCTCCATTTTCTAGGTATCCTCCTTTCTCTCTTTCCTCCACTTTTCATTCAGGATTTTCGGGGCTGTGTGTTCCCAGTTTATCCTGTGGTGTATTCTCTTGTGCGTGGTATACATCATGCTGACTTTTACAGCGCTCGGCATACTCATAATCGCATAAAAGGTTTTTAGGTACGTGCCGCCCTCCTTATACGCATCTGTCATTCCTCCCGACAGGCTTTGGGTTGGCAACTGTACCACGCAATATTGTGTATTTGAAAAGAACAGGTGTCCCCGGCTGCTCAATGTTGTATATGTCACAACATCTTCGTTCATGGTTCCCCTGTACTCTATCGGCGTATCTGTCTTGCAAAAGAAACTGTTCATCGCCTTTCGTAATAATCCTTTGTGGAAGTTTCCTCCGTCTACTCCTCCAACGAAATCTCCTCCCTGGCAAAATGCCACTGTATCAGCTCCCGACACCTCCAGGAACTGAATCATATCTTCAAACACTCTGTCAAAATCATGCGATGGCTTATATTTCAGCTTTCCATCTTCCTCGTACCGGTAATCAATGCTTTTGTAATCATCATCCAGCATCAGGAAGTATTTCAGCCCCAGTTCTTCCGCAATCCTCCAACATTCATTACGAGCATAAATGATTGCCCTGTGGTCATTGAAATTATCCATCGTATCTGCCCGGTCATATGCTGCCTGCTTATCAAATATAATCACTCGGTCTGCTCCGAAGTTCTTTTTATATTCTTCTGCCTGCTCGTCCTCATCATCTATGATGAAATATATCTTACCGGTATATCCTGCCTTTTTAATTGCAGGAACCGTAACCACATTATCAGCTCGCCCATGTGTCAGTATGAAAACTGCGAAATCATTCCTCATCGGCTTCGCCCTCCATAATGTCTGTGATGTCAGTTGCCAACTGCACATATCCGTTTGCTATGGCATCGTTCACATCAATTATTACGAGTGCAGATTTTTCAAACAATTTCTGCACTTCCGGCTCTGCGTGTGCGTAATACTCTGCGATATTCCGGTAATTAAATACATTATGTCTGCGTGCCGCCTGTATCAGGAACTCCCTTATCTCCTCCGGGATGTCTGTGGCTTCAACTTCCTGTATCAGCTCATCCGCCTTGCTGCTATCCAGCATATCAGATATTTCCGGGCACTCTCCTGTAATTTCATACTGCGGTATTTTGACTTTCAGAGTGTACTTATCGTCCTGCATCTCCTCTCCCAGTTCATCCTCCCCAACAGAAAATCCGAACTGGCTCATATCAATGTTTATGATTCCCTGCATTTCTTTTCCCAGTAAGTCCTCGTCCCACTCTGCCAGCTCTGCGGTCTTGTTGTCTGCCAGCCGGAACGCCTTAATCTGCTCGTCCGATAAATCATCTGCACTGATACATGGTATGTCGGTGATTCCCAGCTTCTTTGCCGCTTTATATCGGGTGTGTCCTGCGACAATCACTCCATCTTTGTCAATGATAACTGGATTTTTGAATCCAAACTGCTGAATAGATACTGCTACTGCATCCACCGCCATATCATTATGTCTTGGGTTATTCTCATACGGTTTCAGTTCTCCAATCTTCCGCATGACAATTTCAATGCTGCTGTTCATTTATTGCCTCGCTCCTTTCATCTTCTCGGCTCCTGCGTCTGTTCATCCTCTGTGCTCCTCATTCCGGGCAAAACAAAAAGCCATACCGTTTTCAGATATGACTTTTCATGTTACTGATATTTAATTTTAGGAGCGTGGCAGGTATTTCTCCTGCCACACGAGAAAAAGAACGAGTACAGCAGCCACATTCTTTACAATCAAAACTTCTTCTGATTGCACCATACACTATATCATCGGTCGAATTGACGGTCAAAGGAAAAAAAACGGATTCAAAATAAACCGAACGGTTTTTTATTTATCCATCGGGTTCCCAAAATCATGCAAAATCATAGCATCTAAGCCGAAAAATAGCACCGTCAGGTCATTTCGTGCCTCTTTTGCATCTTTCTGGATTGTGGACAATTCCATGTTATAAAATTCCGCAATTTCCTTTGTGCTCTTCTTTTTCTCTCTGTCAAGGTACATCATCTGAATGACTTTCCATCTGCGCTGTATAATCTCATTCGATGAGGTTTCGCACTCTCTCTGGTACACTTCCAGCATCCGGTCTACGTGTGCAAGCATAAATTTTACTGCATTGATTCCCTTTAACTGCCTATGTAACGTTTTATCTTCATCAAAGATTCTGAATCCGTACAGAACATCCATATTTACGATGCTCTCATCCACCTGCTCTGCCTCATCAATAGTGCAGACTGCCTTTTCTGCATAGTCTTTCAGCTTCGTGTAATTCTCTAACAGCTTTTTGGTATTATACAGGAGGGTTTTCTTTTCCTGCGCAATACTCTTTTTTCTTGCCTTTTCGCTTCTCTCAACTGCTTTATCGGCAGCCTCCTCACAGAGTGCTTTTATTTCCTCTTTCGTGAGTGATACTCTTCTTTCTGCTTTTCCCACTTTCTCTGACCTCCTACAATTACAGATTGACTTTTCGGAATTGTCATAATAAAATGACAGTAGTTTTTGTGTTTTATGAGCCGATTGTCAATCATCGTATTGCAAGAGGCTCTATTTTTTTATTTTCTGCGGAACATATTAGCAACCGGGCAAGTGGCAAAATGTGAAATGTACCCTACGCCGGTGGCATCCTGCGTCCCAGGCTGTACAATTTCCGCGCTTACCGTTTCACCGTTCGGTGTGACGATTCTCTCTTTTCCTTTTCCCTCTTTCGGAACCCGGTATGTTATCAGCCTTGCGTTTACTGGCATATTCTTACCGTTTATGGTCTTAATCCATAATATCTGCTGGCGGCATTTTGCACAGGTTCCAAAATTTCCACGATTCGCCTTTTTCATCCTTTATCGCCTCCTTTCCAAGGCTTGAATCTTGATTATTCACTTTCTTTGCTCAAACCCTCTGTTGCTTTCCTTACCTTTTCGACCTCTTCCAGTTCAGGAAATTCAATGGTTTTGCTTAATGCTTTTACTGCCAATGCGCAACCGTTTTTCTTTTCCACCTGGTCTGCCAGGTATCTCAACGCAATTACCAACAGAGTTGCATCCGCTTTGGAATATGGCTGTACCGCTCCGATAATTTTATTGGAGTAATACTGTAACCCCTGAATGACCATCTTTGCCGATTCTTCTCTTTTTCCATCTGCAAGGATTTCCTGTGCTCTGATAATAAAGCTATGCATTCTCTTTTCTCTCTTGAACATCTCTATTCCTCCATCGGGTCATCGTATGGGTAATCATCATCGCCCTCGCTGAATGGTAATGGCATACCACTATCGTCTGTGCTATCGTAATCGCCGCTAGGAACGTCGGTATCTGTTTCCTCATCCACATTATCGGGTACGGTCATCATACCGTCTGATTCGCCGTCCTGCTCTTCCTCCTGCGGCTCTTCTGATTCCTCATTCGCCTGATTGTCCGGTAGGAAGTATGTAGGCTGTCCCTCAACGGCTGGTGTTTCACTATCCACAATATCTGCATCGTTCTCTGCCTGCTGCTCCATATCGAAAATGTTCATCTGTCCTCCGGTAGAAACATATTTCAGCACATATCGTTTCAGCTTTTCATCATATACCAGGCACATTCCTGTATCTCTCTTACCGTCCGCACTGTCCTTTACCGGCACAACGGTGGAAATCTTATGCTTGATAAGAGGCTTTTTGATTCTTACCGTTGTTCCATCTTCCTGCGGTACGAAATCCTCATTCAGTTCGATGCTGATTTTGAGGTCGATACTTCCCTCGTCCATATCAGACTGTTCCATCTTTCTGAATAACTTCTGCATCATCAGATTGAATGTTTCTCTTGCCGCCTGGAATGTATCGCTTTCCAGTGTCATTTCCTCGTAATTTAAAATACTCATTTTGTTTGAATCCTCCTATGTTTTATTTGAAAATCTATTCCACTGCCCGGATGAATACGTCCACCCTTGGTGTATCAGAATAGAACTTTCGCACCTGCGTATCTACAATCGCATTATCGTCATACCACGCTACGCCATTCAACGCGTCATATATGAGCTTTGCCACATTATCAAGGTCCGGCTTCACTGTTGGTCTGATTCTATGCTCAAGCATTTCTTTCCGCCGCTTCTTTGAGGTTGATTGTGGTATCGGATAATATGCTATGATGCGAATATCAAGAGGCTCCTTTTCCTTAAATCTCCTGCCTCTGGCAACTTCCAGGAAACACTCTGCAACCTCTTTTTCATGCTGTGTTGTCTTTTTTGGCGTGTAAGTCTTTGTATATGTACCCATTCTGGCGAATTTTGGTCGCTGTTTTCCGAACGGACTTCCAGGTACTGTAAATTTGATTGATTTCATATCGCCAGCCTCCGTTATTTCCAGTATCATTGATTCATCGCCTTTCTAATCTTCAAAAATATAGAACAGTGAACCCTCCATTGTGTAACCAAAGCAAAGGTTTCCATCATCGCAAATCAAGGCAAGCTCCAACTGCGACAGATTTGTGTTATTCTTAATGACTGCATAGGTTGAATGATTATATCCGGCCGTTCTTTTTAATACGATGTCATAATCATCCGGGTTTTCCACTTCATATCTTGAAATTTTGTACTTTTCACAAAGTTCTTTGTAAATTTCACGATTGATACTGGCTTTTTCCGATTCGTTTCCTGTAAACGCCCACTCCCGATATATCTTTTTCTCTAAGCTCATGACTTTTCCTCCTCTTTCTCTCTGTATATTTTCAAGGTGTAATCATAAGATTTCCCTGATTTTCTAGGGATTCTGCCCGGTCCTACTGTGTATCCGTTTTTTACCAGGATTCCAGTCATGATTGACCGGTCCTCCACTGTTGAACAAATCAACTCCGCTACTTTTTCCATCGCTTAATCCTCCAATAATCTCTTTCGCATCTCATCGTATCTATCCGCCGCCTGGTTCATCCTCCAGGATGCCCCGGCTACTCTGTGCGGAAAACACATCGCAAAAATTCTGTCATATATCCTTTTGTATCTCGTATCCATGTTTTCTTTCATATCCGTCAACATCAAATTAGTTGTCAGAATCAGTGGCTTTCCTGCGAGGTATCTGCTGTCTATCACGTTGTAAACCTTTTCCAGTCCATAATCCGTATTGCGCTCTGTTCCTAAATCATCGATGATAAGCAGCTTTGCATTGTTCAGCCTTGCTATCAGCTCTGATTCCTCCACCTGCTTGTCCTGTATCATCTGTAATATTTTTACAAATGATGTCATTATTACCGGTATTTTCTGATTCAGCAGTTCGTTTGCAATGCAAGCGGCAGCATAACTCTTGCCGGTTCCAACTGGACCATACAGAAGTAACCCCTGATTGTTCCTGTACATCTCGTCAAAATTCTGCACATAATTTCTGACTATCTTATAAAGCTGTGCATTATCTTTGTTCTGCTGAAATGTGGCAAGGTTGGCGTTTTTCAATCTGTTCTCAATAAGACTTGCTGACCGCAGGCGTTCCATGCGCTGTAATTCCTGTCTGGCCTCTTCCTGCTTCTTTCTATCCTCTTCTGCCTTTGCCTCGCATTTACAGATACAAGGAACCGTAATGGTTGCCCCATCACCGCCGGGGATTTTTACTCTGGTCTGTCTTTTCCCTCTGCATTTTCCGCAATGGATAAGACCGTCCTCGATATAATCTCCCTCGCGCATCATTTCCTGCTGTGTTCCTTTTTCTCTTGCAATCCTCTCTGCAAATCCTGTGAACAATTCTGCTGTTCCCTCCATCTGCTATGCCTCCAATCTATCTGAATGGGTTTCCCTCATCCTCTTGTGATTCCTCAACCCTATTATTTTCCCGTTTATTCAAGAAGTCCTCAAAAGGTGTATTCTCACTAAGGAACGTCTTGGCGTGTTTTATGTATTTACTCTCTGTTCTCTCTCGAACCAGTTTTTTCTTGTAATTTTCAGCCGCTTCGCACAATTCATCGGGTGACCATCCATCATTGAGGCGTGCCTTGTATTTCTTATACGCTTCGCCTTTTCCATCTTTTCTTGGGTATATCCTCCAAAATCTCTGGAAATCTGTGCTGTACTCTGTTTTCTTCGGTTTCTTTGGTGGCTCCTGCGGTACTTCCTGCTCCGGTGCTTTCTCTTCCGCCATCTCTATTCCAGGAATATCAAGAACCGACTGGGTTTCTTCCATACCATCCGGTTTTTTCGGTTCTTCTGTCTGTACCTTTTTCGGTCTACCTCCCAGCTTTCCGTTTCTTCTGTTTATCTCACATCTGGCATCGTACTTGTCGCTATCTCTTTTGAGCTGTGACCGGATAAAGGAGAAAGCCATTAAAGGCAGTCCTGCCAGCTCTTCACAAGGCAAATCATTCACATAACAGAAGATTGCCTTTATCAGCTTTCCAGCCTCCTCATCAGACATGAGCGAGAAGTGGTCTATATAATCGTTATAAAGTTGAAAGCTCTTTTTGTCCTCTGACTTTCCCATTGTATCCGCTCCAATTTCTCTAAACTTCTGCTACAAGGTCGGCTATTCCTATCGGTCTTTTCAGGACTTTAGTTTCCCGGCAGTAATCACAGCAATGGCATCTCAAAGGTTCGATTTCTCCTCTCTTTACTGCCAGTACATGATTGATGTTTGCTTTGACAACTTCCCTCGCCTCTCTTAAGTAATTATCTTGTATGTGAATAATCTCTATATTTGGTGTTTTTTCTTTGCTAATTCCCGCAATGTAAAATGGTAATCGCTTTCCTGTATTCTGATATACAACTTCCTGGTACATCGCCCCCTGGATGTCATACCCCCAGTAGCGGACGAAATCTAAATATCCTATATCTCGCACCCATTTCATTTTTGTAAGGGATTCCACGACTTTTAAATCCACTATGGCCCATCCCGGAATGTAGCTATCCATCTTGATTTTCCAAGGTGTTCCATACAATTCAGCAGTCATTATGACCTGTTTTTTCCCGGACATATATTTCATAAAGAGTTCGTCCCTTTCCGCTCTTTTTATTAAGGCGTCTGCTTGAATGTATTCCGCTTTCAGTTTCCCGTCTTTTTTGAAAATTGCCGGCTCTTCTTTTTTGTAGCTCTCCAAGGTACCCTCAAAGTACCGGTCTACATAACTGCCAATAAGCAATGCTGTTGATTTCGGCTCCTTGTATGTACCTTTGAGTTTGGCAACGGCAGCCGCTTCACAAGCTGCCTTGCCATATGTGCCATTAAAGTCTTTGAATTGGGATACGGACATATATTCATAATTTGCAATATCTGAATAATAATTTTCTTCCGTTAATTGCATTCCCATTTCTTAGACCTCCCTGTACTCTGCTCCAACAAATTTGATATAATCCAAAATCTTTTTATGCTGTTCTTCGTTTCCTCTGACCTGGATTGTCCAAATCTTTTTGCCTCCGCTTAATCCTGGCTGCTGTGTTACCGGATTAGCAATCGTTCCGGTTACTGCCTGCTGATATGCGTGTCTTTCAATGCTTTCGATTGCCTTTCCCATTTCAGTCTTAGGTTCTGCAGAAGTGACAGGCTTCGGTGCTTTCTTTGGCTCCTGCGGCTGTTCTTCCTTTTTGGCAAGTGCTTCACGCTTTGCTGCCTCTTCTCTCTCCCTCTTCTGTCTTTCTCTTTCCAGAATCATTTCTTTCTGCTTGCGAAGCTCCTGTACCTTAGATAACGCCTCGGATAATACCAGATTTTTCTCATATACCTTTTTGGCATCCTCTCTGAAATCCTCCTCGATTCCATCCAAGATGTTCAGGTCGCCTTTTGTATTCTCAAGTGCAGTATTTACCGCAGTCTGCCATGTTTTCTTCGTGGTTGACTTGTTCTCCCACTTACTGTCATAAATCTTTGATTTCAGCTTAGAGGCAACTGTTTCCGGTAATTCTGTGAACGCTTCTTTCATGTATGCAAGAATTTCCTCTTTTTTCTTCTTTCTCTGCTCCTCTTCATAATCCTTTACCTGTTTTGCAATCGTATTGATAGGCTCATCAATAAGCTGTGTCAATTCCTTTACCTGTTTTTCCATATCATCGTATGGCTTCAGGCACTCCTTTTTAACTTCTTTTCTTCTTTCCTCAACGGAATCTTTTAACTTTCTAAGATATGCAACGGTATTCTTCGCATCTGCGATTGAATCATCGTCATACACAATGCCGGTGTATTTCTCCATCTCTGCGGCGAGTGCCGTTTTCAATTCTTCAAAGTTCCAGTTGATTTTTCCTACTTGCTGTTTTACTACTACCTGTAATTCGTTCATCTTCTCATCCTCCTGTTATTTCCAAGGTAAATCATCTATTGCCGATTCATCCGGCGTCATAAAACCCATGCCATCAGGCATCGGCTGTGGCTGTTCCTCCTGCTGCTGTTCAAAAGGAATCGCCTGCTGTGCTGGTTCTTTTGTTTCCTGCGGTTGTGGCTGTTCTACCGGTGCAGGCTCTTTCTTCGCTTGCTCCATCTGTGCGAACACGTCAACCGGCGCACCGTTATCCGGTAATGCGGCTGTTGCTGTTCTTCCATCAATGAATACCGGCTGACCGTTTTCAAACTCCACATCGCCGCCTGCAAGATAGGCTTTCTGCTGTTCGATGTTGTCAAAATCAAGGTCAATCAGCTTGCACAATCTACGGAGGACTGTCTTTTTATACATCTCTCCTGTGCTGCTCTTCCAAGCCTGGCTGTCTTTGGCTTTGGAATATGTATTTCTGACATTCTCAATTTCTTCTACGCTCATAGTGTCATACATCATGGAACCATCCTTGAAAACCACAATCGCAAAAGCTCCAATCATTGGCTTATTTGAAAATGGCTGTGGTCTGTAAATCACATTCTGAATGCCTGCGTCCACCTCTTCTGTAAAGAAATCATCCTCCCTGACCACCTTTGCGAATATATCCTTAATCGGGTTTCTGGAAAACCTCTTGCACATCTTGATTTCGCCCTTGTAGTCCGTCTGGAAGTTAAGTTCTCCTCCATACGGAATCGCATAACATTCTCCATTGAAATAATCCAACCCCAGATATGCCGCTTTGCACAAGCACACTGCCATTGATTCAAATGTCAGCTTGCAAAGCTCCGTCTTTTTCTTTTTGTCTTTCAGCATTTCGGAAATAACCGTAACCGTATTCAAGGCGAAACGCTCCTGATTAAATCCTGCTGGCAATGCTGCTTTGTGGGTAGTCAATTCCTTGATAATCGAACTCTGCACCCCTGAAAGCCACTGTTTTTCTGTCATTTCTGCCATCGTCTGTAACCTCCTGTTTTTGTGTTTTTATATATCTCTCAAATTCCATCATCCCGGTTGAAACTTCATTTATTGCATTTCTGATAAAATATTCTTTTATCACATCCGGGAGTAAATACGGAATGTAAGATTCATCCTTACCGGCTACTGCCGCTTTTCTCTCTGCGTACCGAACCAGTTCTGTAAACTTCTCGTCTGTCATGCTGTACCCTTGTTCCTCTGCATCTTTTCTTATGCCCTCGTATAATTCCTGCATCAATCAGCACTCCTCTCATCATCCTTATGAGCCATTCAATAAAAAGCATAAACTCCGGTACTAACCATTCACCGCCTATTGCAAAATGCCCCTGCGTGTTGTATCTCACTCTGATAAGCACTCCTAACAGTGTGAATCCAACAGTTAATGCTATCCAGTGTTTCACTATCATGCGTTCCAGCATCTTTTCATTCCTCCCTGTCTATGTAAAAATCATGCCCACCATGCGAATACAGGTAATTCAGATTATCTCTGTGCCATGTGCTACTGCTTTCACTCTCGAAATAGGTTGCTCCCAGGCTGCCGTCCCACTTTTCTGATACAATCATCTGCAAAGCTTCGAAGCATTCTTTGTCCGGCTCCACCTTTTGAAATCTTCCGTTTGCAACCGGTGTGAATTGCCCTTTTTCGTAAATAACATCTGATACCGTATCAGGAAATCCCTCTGCTTTTGTTCTATTCAGAACTACCAACATGACAAGAGCTTTCCCCTCCACATCTTCGCCCTCGGCTTCTGCCATGGCTATTTTGCAAAGCATATAGGCATCATCCGCATTTATTTCTTCATTCATGATTGTGCTGGTATATTCTGTCTTGAATGTCTCCTGCGGTTTCTCTGTGGTAATTGTTTGTGTGTTATCTTCAATAGAAACTTCATAACCAGATACATCCTGCGCTGATGCAGTATATCTTTGTTTCCCATGCATACACACTGTCATTTGAACTGCGGCAAACATCATCGCCGCATCAACTACAAGGACCTTAATTTTTCTTTTATGCGCTCTTTGCATTGTTATCTCCTTTCAGCGGCGTAACGAATATCCCTAAATCAAGTTCTGGCATCGACTGTACAGCCTCCAAAAGTTCCTCGTCAGAGCAGATATTAAATTCTTCTTTCAGGACTTCTTTCAGTCTGTCAATCAATTCCATGATTTTTACTTCCTCTCCGCTATCATTCGCAGTTCTGTAATAGCCTTGTAAACTCCGTCTAAAGACTGGACCATTTCTTTTAGTTTTTCTCTCTCTGCAGCTTCGACTTTTCCATCCTCGGCAATCCTCAATAATGTTTTTTGGATTTTGTCGATTTTCTCATCCTCCAACCCTGCAAGCATTCTTACCGTAATGCCCTCTATATTCCCTGCCTCTGTTGCTATTGGCAGTTCCTTTCCTATCGGACATTCGCTCTTGCAGTAGATGCATTTCAGCTCTGGTGCGTTGTACACCTCCGCCATCATCACAACCACATCTACAGGAATGTTTTTCGTTATTCCTAATTCGTAATGTGCAAGGGTTGATTCGGAAATTCCAAGTATTTCAGCCGCCCCGGCTCTGCTGTTCAATCTCTCATTATGTATTGCAGCTCTTTTCCTGCACTCAAAATACACGTTTTCGTTCATATCCTGTAACCATCCTCTATGTCAGTTCTCTTCGCTTTGCCCTATACTATTAGCAGGTTGATAAATGGCGTCGTAATCATTGCTGATTCCCAGGCAATCGCTCACTTTGTTTACTGCCGGTTGGCTGTAAATCCTGCCGTTAATAATTGAGGATAAATATGGTCTTGCCAGCCCGGTTTTTGTTGCCAGCTCGGACACATCCATGTCCTTGTCAATTAAGGTGTGCTTTACCAACTTGCACCAAGGCGGAAGTCTTTTCTTCATCTCGCACCCTCCCTTTCTCGGTTCCGCTTATTCTTTACTTTTGTAAGGTTCTCATGTAAAATAATGAGTATGTAATCTTTATTTCATTCTCAAATGCATCTTACATTGGTAACTATAACTCATAGTTTTGAGTAGGTCAACCCCTGTAACGCATTTTTTTGAGTTTTTATTTTAGGAGGTCATTATGTTATACGATAGATTTCGTGAAGCCTGTGAAAAGCGAGGCACTACAATAACACAAGTTCTGCGTGATATAGGGCGTGCAGAGGGAAATACAGGGAGCTGGAAAGCAGGAAAATCCCCGAAACTGGACATTGTTATGGAAATGGCTGAACACCTCAACATGACATTGGATGATTTTGTATATGGCGATAATCCACCTATCGCAAAACCATCAACGCAAAATAGTGAGTTATCCGATATGGAGCAGGAACTTCTTGAGGTTTTCTCCCACATACCGGCGGACAGACAGCAACTGTGTCTGGACTTCTTACGCACTCATATGGTCCAACCCGAAAAGTATGCCGACAAGATGAACGCGTAATCACTTTGGACTATGCCAGATACCGGCGTCTTAATAAACCGGAATAATTTCAGAAAGGACGGTGTGCTATGTCAAAAACTGACAATATCATAAAGCTGTATGAGCCATCATCCAAAGGCAATGACAGCGAGCGTGATGCTTACGTTCAGGAACTCCAACGTTTGCTCGCTTGCTATCAGCTTGCCAGTTCAGATGATAAAAATGTCGTTTGGGCAGTGCTGAACAAATATGCACCGCATATCAACACGATATAGCCCCAGGCATGGGGCTTTTCTTGTTGTATGGGAAAATCATTATGAGAAATAAATCATTGGCAGGAAGAGCCAATAACCGGGCAGAACGCCCTCGTAAGGTTGCTATTTACATTCGTGTATCTACAACCCATCAGATAGATAAGGATTCTCTGCCGATGCAGCGCAAGGACCTTATCGCATATTGTGAACTTATCCTCGGCATTGAGGATTACGAAATATTTGAGGATGCAGGGTACTCCGGGAAAAACACCGACCGGCCTGCGTTTCAAGAAATGATGCAGAAAATACGTGCCGGCTCATTCTCCCATTTACTTGTCTGGAAGATAGACCGTATCTCTCGTAATCTTCTGGACTTTGCAGAAATGTACGAAGAGCTTCAATCCCTGCGAGTAACTTTTGTCAGCAAAAATGAGCAGTTCGATACTTCAAATGCTATGGGTGAAGCTATGCTCAAAATCATTTTAGTGTTTGCGGAACTCGAACGCAACATGACATCGGAGCGTGTTACTGCAACAATGATTTCAAGAGCTAACCAGGGATTGTGGAATGGCGGCAGGATTCCTTATGGATATTCCTACGATGCGGAAACTTCTGCGTTCTCCATCATCCAGGATGAAGCGGATGTGTGTCAGCTTATGAAAACAGACTATTTCGAGCATAAGTCTATTATTCATACAGCAAAGTTGCTAAACGATAGGAAAGTTCCTACCAGGTCAGGTGCGCTCTGGTCCCCTACTGCGGTATGGAAAATACTGTCCAGTCCTTTTTACGCCGGTATCTACCGATACAATCATTACAAGGGAACTGAAAACAGAACCATCAATCCAGAGGAAGAGTGGGTTCTTGTCCCAGACCATCATCCTGCAATATTTACTTTGGAGGAACACGAAAAGATATGTGATATTATGGATACAAATAAAAGAATGTCTAATCTCCCAGGGCAAAAACACCGGGCAAAAAATGTGTATGCCTTTTCCGGCATCCTTTACTGCGGAAAGTGTGGCAGTAAATTAGTTTCTACTCCCGGAAGATTGCAAGCCGATGGATTCCGCACTACCACTTATTCGTGCCCGAAAAAGAGGAAAACGCATGAGTGCGATAATCCATCTATAAATGATTTGATTGTCGGAGAGTTTGTCATAAATTATATTTTGAATATGCTCAATGCGAAAAGTTCTTTTTCCTCCATCAGTTCCCCTGCGGAACTTGAAGAGCATTTGCTTTATGGTGGTTCATTCAAGGACGTGCAGCATATCTCGGAAGATGGTCTGAATGAATTTTACAATCTTCTATCTCGGTACGGTTCGGATAGTTCCTATGTCTTTGCTGTGAAACGTCCTCGTAAGAAAAAGGCTGCTGTCAATCCAGAGGTTGAAGCTCTCCGCAAGGATAAGGAGAAACAGGAACGTGCTCTGAAACGATTGCAGGATTTATACCTTTATTCCGAAAGGGCAATGACCGAAAAAGATTTCATCATACAGAAGAATGAAATATCCTCCAGGATTCAGGATATTAACACCCGGCTCGGTATGGTTACGCACGATGCTAATTCCACATTGTCAGATGAGGATTTTGTACGGCAAGCAAGCCACCTCCTCATTACGAAAAAACTTATTGGTCGAGAATATATTTATTATAAATCCCTGGCGCAGACTGTTTCTCCTGATGTGCTCAAGATATACATGGAAACTATTTTAGATTCCGTCTATGTGATTGATGGACGTGTTTCCTCCATCATATTCAAGAACGGCCTTACCCATACTTTTATATACAAAAAATGATGTCGGTATAACTGCCTGGAATAAAACAACCCAGAAGCCTCAACGCTCCTGGGTTTTATTTTATCCCATTATTCAGTTATTTTTCAGGTATGGGATTTCCTTACAAAAGTAAGAAAACGGTGTTATTCGATAAACATGGCATCACGCTTGATAAACTCACGCTCCATGCCGAAGCAAAGAACATCCGCTATAAACGATGCTTCATCCTCTCGGCTATCACAAGGATAGTGCCGGGAGCATTCTTTTTTTACTCGTTCCGAAATGGTATCATCCTGCATTAGCAGTCGGTATACTTCCTGTGCAGCCATAGAACTATCATACATTGAAAGCAGTCCATTGTTTTCCAAATCTGCTGCCAGTTTTTCACGATTGCCATCTCTGGAATAAAACTGCGTTATTTTCGGACTGATTTTTGCCTGCCCGGTGAACCAGCGGCAGACCAATGCCATATCAAATGTAATCGTTTCCTTTGTTTGGGTAAACAAGGAGCTAAAAACATCTTCTAACAATGCAGTTTGGTTTGTATCGTAATCGTCGCTGATAAAGCGTCGAACAATGGTCATGACTGAACTGAAATCACATCTTTCCATAAACAGCCCTCCCTTCGAAAAGTAGTCAATTTATGGTCAATTGGCACTCAATGTGCCTTTGACAGTTTCTTGATAGAATGATATCACGAAAGAAGTTCCGAATATCTTACCTTTTATTATAGCATCAATTCCTATTTTTTGAAGTAGCAAAGCGGCTGCAGTAATGTGGTTATAGCGGACAACTTCTCTCTCATAAACTGAAATACCGAGGGAGGTGCGTGGTATCGCAAGAAAGAGTGCTCCAATCAATGTAATTGTCCATTATCCTAAAACAGAACAGGGGAAACGTGAATTGGCAGAGCGAGTAGCCGGTGTCCACGCAGATATGGTCAATCAGTATATCAAAAAATTAAATTGTCCATCCGATCAAAAGGCGGAGTTGCTGGGTGCGGTTATCGCATCCGCAAAAAAGGAAGCAGGTGAGCAAACCGATTAAGGCCCCCTCACCTGCTTTTCTTATGCTTTTATTTTCCCTTTGAAATACTTGTTCCAGGAATTGATGTTCATTCGCTTTTGATGATCTTCCCATGCTCGAAGCAGATTAGGTGAAATTCCCATCAGCCGAGCAAACGGTTTCTTTTTTAGTCCCAAACTTTCACGATATTCTCGTATCATCTTTCCTTGTCCTTTATATAAGAAGCGATTGTAATCATCCAGCAGGTCATCCACCGGTACTCCATATAGCTCTGCCAACTTGTCCACAATCTCCTTTGGATAGTAGTCAAAATATCCGACTTCAAAATCTATGTAATGTCCACGGCTGATACCGATCAGCTCTGCAACTTCCTTTTGCATCAGGCCCATGTGATGACGGCACCAACGGAGCCTGTCCGGTACATTGGGAATATCTTCGTAGTTCTGATACTGCTGATTGAACAGCTGTGCTTCCAAGATCTTGCGAGGGGCGATCGGTCGGAAACTATGGATATACATAGGTGCATACCTTACGCAGCCGTCCAAAGCAGAGCAAAGGATATACATATTCTCGGATACCTGTGCCAAAATACGCCATCTCGGTTCTTTTCGGCTCTGGGGATACTGGTTTGGAACCATAAACGCATCCGTGAGAGGATAGCATTTTCCACGCATTTGACGGCATAGGTCGCCAGTCTTGATCCTTTTTCCGCATTAAACGTATTGACTGCCTTGATCAGGCCGATGGTTCCAACTGACAGAAGATCGTCCGTCTCATATCCGGACTGCTGGTATTTTTTGACCACATGTGCGACCAGCCGAAGGTTCCGGCTGATCAGCACCTCTCTGGCTTCCAGGTCGCCCTCTTTGCAGCGTCTTAAGTATTCCCGCTCTTCCTGCGCGCTCAGTGGTTTCGGAAATGTCTTCAAAGAAAGCCGCCTTAAGCTTCATTACTTTATTTTATGCGGTGGACGCGCGGCGGGTGCTTTTACATCTTTTCCTTATTTTCTCCGCTTGCGGCCAACTCATATCCCAGCTCTCTTCCCAGTGTCTGGGCTATGTCCTTCACCTCACAGGCTTTCAGCACTTTCTGCCTGCAAAGGCATAAAGGTTATCGTCTCTGTACCACATACCGCCCAAAATCAAAGCTGTTATTTCTTCCTATATGGAACAGTTCTCCTGCCAGAAGTTCTTCCAGTCTCTCCTCCGGAACCTCTTCAAAGATCACATATCCCTGAACTCCGCTTAATTCCATTCCTTTTCTGTGCGTGCTGGAATATCGTCTGACCGAGGTCTCTGCCGATCTCGCGTCGATGATCTGCGGCCACGTCTGCGGTTTTTCCAGTTCTGTCCCGATCTCATCGAAGGCGCTCATCATCTGGATCTTCCGGTGGATCGCGCGCCAGATCGCTTCCGCATCAAAACATTTCAGATCGATCCGGTCCTTCCGCAGTGCCAGAGGTCTCAGGAAATGGACCAGATAATCGCCGTTCTGCGCCGGCTGTTCTCCCGAAAGTTCCCATTTTCTCTTCCAGATATACTCTCCGACCGTGTGTACCCGGAAATGTTCCATATGGATCTCTGTATCATCCAAAAGCAGCTGTTCTTCTTCCGTGTAGACCGCCGCGATCTCAAACTTCGCCTGTTCTTTCCCGAGTCCGCATTGTCCGAGGCGCCAGAACGCATCCAGATACTGGGCGAACAGCGGGATATTGCGCCCGAAAAGCTTCAGGCGGAACACGAACCCGTGCCCCTCGTCCATCACCGTATCCAGATTGTCGCATTCGATCAGATACCCAAGACTCTCCTTTCCCGTCACATACCCGGGTTTCAGCCACATCGGTGTGTAAAAAGCATTCCAGACCATGCAGTTGTCCTGAAACCGGCACGCTTCACAGTCCCGGTCCGCAATGCAGTTTTTCCGGAGCAGCATCTCCCCAAGACCTCCTCGCAGCGCGGAAACCTTGTTCTCCGGCACCGCGACTCTCTGATAAAATCTCAGACAAAACGTCAGCGTGATATACGGGATGTCCATCCAGGTCATGTTTTCCTCATTTTTTCTCATATCGTTACTCCTAATTTCTGGTCATATTTCAAAACAGCCAGTCATTTTTGCTGCTTCAGACAGAACCCTTTAGTATTCCCTGAACTGGATAAACTGAAAGACGCTCTTCTTCTCCGTTCCCGTCTTTCCATATACTTCCTCCACCACACGTTCACTGCAGGCAGCAACAACCCGTACCCCGGCTTTCTTCAGTCTTTCGATCACATGATAGCTGAGGCAGAATTCTCCCTGGCACATCACGCATTCCGGCTGCTTTTCAAGGATCATGGCTGCATAGTGTTCCGCCAGATCCTGAACCGCTTTCCTGTCTGCATGGGCGCTCACCGCCGGGAAAGGCAGGTCCTCGATCAGTCCGTACTTTTCTGCTTCCGTCTTCTGTTTTTCGCCCCACATGCTGCTCGGATGATTTGAAAAATTTATAAACATCTCTTTTTCTCCTTCTTTAACCGATATATCCTGGTTCCGGATCGGAACTCTGTACTTACATTGTAGTATAGGAATTTCACAAATATTTGTCAAATGCGTTCCTGGTTTCCAAATTACCCGCACACGGTGTCCTATCCATTTTCCCCTCCACTTAATTTATAAAACTAATTTTTTGTTTCTTTCCCTATTTATCTCGTAAAAAACTTGCATAATTATGTATTCAGAGTTATAATAATAAAGCTTTTTATAAAATTTTTATATTTTTCATAAAAGTATAATAATTCATGCACAAAATCAATATTAGAAATGGGAAGCCGAATGCAATACACAAGAGAGTCCGCGATCGAGCGGCTGTTAAAAAACTACGAACCTTATTACGATATTCACATGATGATCAATGGCGACCAATCCCCGATCACAGCCCGCTGTGATTTTTTTGAGCATTCCGGACAGTATGTCATCTCAAAAAAGGCGGAATTGTGGTCCGCGGAAAACGAGGAATTTCTCTATCTCGTCAACATTCCGCATCTGACTTTAGAGACCTTCGAGGAATTAAAATCCGAGATCCATGCTGACGGCATGAAACGGATCCATGTCGGTCCGGGCCATATGGCTTCCTATATTACGGCAGTCTTTGTCTGCGATACCTGTGATGAGGACGCAAGAAAAGCCTTAAAAAAATGCCGTATTTACAAAAGTTTTCATTTTTCCCTGCATGGCTGGATGAATTTTCATGCGGCGTTGGTGGAGGTGGCTGACGGGAAGGTCACTTCAAACGCAAGCGGTCACCATGTTGCGAAAATTTTGAAAAAAGTATTATATGATACCAGGGGGAAAAGGTCATAAATCCGATGCAGGCTTGCCTGCAAGAGGTTTTTTGACCTTGGCCCCCGCCAAAAACATGAATAAGCAGCCATTTTTCGCAGAAAAATGAGCGGATTATGAATGTTTTTGAGTATTGTGAGAGCACAAAGTGCGGAACAATACGGTATCAAAGGGGTCAAAAACTTTTGACCCCAACATTATTATATTTAAAAGAAAAGGAGATAGCAACAATGAATTCATTAGTACTTCTCATCGTCTGTGTTGCCATTCTTGGCATCGGCTATGTCTGCTACGGCGGCTGGCTGTGCAAGCAGTGGGGCGTAGGCGAAAGCAAAACAGAGACACCGGCTCATACAATGGCAGACGGTGTTGACTATGTACCGGCAAAAGCTCCGGTTCTTATGGGACACCATTTCTCATCCATCGCAGGCGCAGGCCCGATCACCGGACCGATCGGTGCAGCTATGTTCGGATGGCTTCCGGTGACCTTATGGATCCTCATCGGAGGTATTTTCTTCGGCGGTGTCCATGACTTCGGCGCACTGTTCGCATCTGTCCGCAGCAAAGGACAGTCCATCGGAGAGATCATCTCCGCAAACATGAGCAAACGTGCAAAGCAGCTCTTCATCATCTTCTCTTACCTGACACTGATCTTAGTCGTAGCAGCCTTCGCTTCGATCGTTGCTTCCACCTTTGGTGCAGTTTACGATGAGAACGGCGCACTTGATATGGCGAAATCCGCGACTCCGGCAACCGTAGCGATGATCTCGATCCTGTTCATCCTGATCGCAATCGTATTCGGTTTCTGTGTATACCGCCGCAACATGCCAATGGGTATCGCTTCCGTATTCGGCGTTCTTGCGATCGTTCTGATCATGGCGATCGGAATGAACTTCCATCCGATCTACCTCTCCACAAAGGCATGGATGTGGATCGTTGGTCTTTACATCGCCATCGCTTCTGTAACACCGGTATGGATCCTTCTCCAGCCGCGTGACTACTTAAGTTCCTTCCTGCTCTACGCAATGTTAGCAGTTGCAGCATTCGGCGTCATCGTCGCTCATCCGACCTTCGACTCCACCTTCCCAGCTGTGACAAGCTTTGCAGTTGACAACGGAAACGGCGTTCAGTACATGTTCCCGGTACTGTTTACAACTGTTGCCTGCGGTGCGATCTCCGGTTTCCACTCTCTGGTATCTTCCGGTACCACATCCAAGCAGCTCGACAAAGAGACTGACGCGAAGCCGATCGCTTACGGCGGAATGCTCTTAGAGTGTGTTCTCGCAGTTTTAACTCTCTGCGCCATCGGTTATGCTTACAAGTGGAACGCGGTTCATCCGGACCAGGCGTTAAAGGGCGCGACAGCGATCTTCGGCGGCGGTATCGCTCACATGATCGACGATATCATCCCGGGAAGCTACAGCATCTTAAACTCTTTACTGGTACTTACATATTCTGCGTTCTGTCTTACTTCTCTTGATACCGCAACACGTCTTGCGCGTTTCATGTTCCAGGAATTCTGGCTTGAGCCGGGTGAAACTGCTGCCGACATCAAAGAGGGCTGGAAAAAGGTTATGGTAAATCCGTACTTCGCTACGATCCTCACGGTTGTTCTTGGCATTCTTCTCGGCATGAACGGATATGGAAAGATCTGGGGACTGTTTGGAGCTGCCAACCAGCTTCTCGCGGGTATCGGCCTCTTAGCCGTTGCCACATGGCTCGGAAACATGGGCAAAAACAACAAGATGTTCCTGATCCCGATGGCATTCATGATCATCGTTACGATCACCTCCCTTGCACTCACAGTTAAGAACCAGATCGGCATGATTGCCGCAGGCGGCGCTGACTGGGGTCCGTGGGCACAGACGATCCTCGGAATCCTTCTGATCTTCCTTGCGATCATCCTTGTTATTGAAGGTGTACAGACACTGTCCAGACAGAAGGCGGCCAAGGCTTAAGTGCCGGGTAAATGATCAGATATTTTAAGAATTAAAAAAGACACGTCATCCAGGTTTTAAGTGAAACCTGTATGGCGTGTCTTTTGTTTTACCGGATCTTTTAATCCCGATTTTTCTGTTGTCTGTCAACCGTCCGTCTCTCCATATGCAGCTTTACTGCGGAGTTTTTCTGCTACTTTCCAGCTTGCCAGCCTGCAAACTGGCTAAAACGTCAGATTTTTAAGGTGTCAGCGCACCCAGGGCTCATTTACCTTATTCGTTTCTGATTGCCGCCAGCGGACTTAATTTCATCGCCCGCAGTGCCGGGAAAAGTCCGGCCAGCATGCCGATGAGGACCGCAAAGACCACCGCGGATCCGGAAAGCCACAGCGGGATCCTTGAGATCGCTCCGGAACCTCCGGTCATGCCGGAGAGACTGGCTCCCAGAAACTTATTGATCGCCGCGGAGACGCTGTAGCTTAAGCCAAGTCCCAGAACGCCTCCCATAAATCCGATAAATCCTGCCTCCATCAAAAACATCGTCCGGATATCTCCAAGCGCACATCCCAAAACCTTCAGCACACCGATCTCCTTCGTTCTCTCATAGATAGACATCATCATCGTGTTTGCGATTCCGATGGCCGCCACAAACAGCGATACGGCACCGATGCCTCCGAGGACCGCCTGGATCATATCCGTCTGCTGCTGGGCCTGTTCGAGCCACTGCATGCTGCTGTAGGCCTCATAGCCCATATCTGTGATCGCTTTCTGGACCTCCGTCACATGCTCCATATCGTCCACATTCACGTAAATCATATTGTAGACAAAATAATTGTAGGGTTTTCCCTTTTTATTTGTCGGCTGTCCGGGGATCGGGTTCTTCCGGTAGATTTTTTTCAGCTGGGTCTTTAACAGATCAATATCCGTGTAGATCTGGTATCCATACTCAGAAAATCCGTTCTCACCGCCATCCACCAGAGCGCAGGCCGGGAAAAGATACTTTTTCTGGCTGCTTTCATCCCCGTTTCCCATATTCTGGAGCATGGTAAAAAACGGCTTGTGTATAAGATCCACTTTGGAAAGATCCTCGCCGTCCCAGCTTCCCTTTCCGGTCTTGCTGTTATAAAAGTTGTCGGAAACCATATTTCCGACGATAAATTCCAGAGTCGCCGCATTCTTGTCCGGAAGTTTTCCCTCCGCCAGCGGAATCTGTTCCAGCTCCTCTCTGGGCATTCCCACAATGTTCGAATATCCCTGATAAACTCCCTGCTTCAAATTCACATCTGTCTCCAGGATCGGGGACACACTCTTCACATGTGGGATCTTCGCAAGCTTCGTCACCGTGGCGTCCACGAGGTAATCGTCCTCGGACTGGTTCCCGTATCCGGAACTGATCTGGATCCTTGTGAGGCTCCCGAAGGAAGCATAGGATTCCACGGTATTTTCCTTCAATCCGATTCCCAGAGAGACCATGACTACGATGGAGGCCGTGCCGATGACAACACCCAGAACGGTAAGTCCCGTCCTGAGTTTCCGTCTGCGCAGGTTATTGATGCTCATGATGAGCAGATCAAAGAATCTCATCGTCCATTCCCGCTTTCTTCTTTTTGCGTCTGATGACCACAAGGATCACAGCTGCAAGGACCACTCCCACGATTCCCACCGGAATTGCGAGATGTTTCAGTTTATCCGTCGTGGACGGTTCCGGCTGTACATCGTCACTGTTCCAGGTATCGTCAACATTGCTTTCATCCATGCTCTGATCCTCATTTACCATAAGCTGGATCTCCTTCTCGACCGTGGAGACTTTTCCGTTCTCATCCTCATATGTAATGGAGAGTTTTACCTTTCCATCATCCGTGGTCGGGGCAATTCCGTTGATCATCGTATCTACGTTTCCGCTTTTTCCGGGTTCGATATTTCCAACATAAGCCTCATTCTTCTGGATAGAGTCTGCCTCAAAGACCGCGTTCACATTATAGAGCATGACTTTTCCGGTGTTGTTGATGGAAAACATCACGTTTGACTCTTCGCCTACGGAAATAGCATCCGGCATGACCTCGATGGTACCGGTATTTAACCGTGCCTCCTGCTTTAATCCAACCGCGATCTTTACGGCTTCCTTCGCGTTCTTGAATTCCGGGCTGTCATACTGCTCATTGATCGTGATCGTGTAGGAACGCTGTTCCGCTGTGGGACTTGAGGAAAATTTTATCGTCAGCGTGTCAGATGCTCCCGGTGCCAGAGAATTGACAACCACGGAGTTTGAACCGTTCACCGTCGTAAATACCGGACTGTCGCTCACTGCTTCCGACTCGAAGGTAAACAGGATGTTGCTGGCTGCGATACTGTTGGAAGCGTTTTTCATGCGCACCTTCAGCGTAAAATCCTGTCCGGCATAGATCTCCGCAGGATCCGTCTCAAAGCTGTCGACGATGATACGCGCCTTTGTTCTTTCGTTCTCGCCTGCTTCAGAATCCAGAGAATCAGCCTCGTCTTTTCCATAGACCCGCACATAAAAGGTATCCTCAACAGGAGCAGCAAAGTTTCCATTCTCGTTTTCCCGGTAACGGATCTTAAACTTGATCGGGTAATAGCCGGATTTCGCCTTTTCCCGCACCGCCATGCTGAACGGAACTGCCACCGTCTGATCCGGGTTCATATTTCCCATCTGCCGGTCATAATTTCCGTCATTGATCTCAAACGGAAACTTCGTGATATCCTCAGAGAGCTCCATATCGACGCGCACATCATAGGCAGTCTTATAACCGGTATTTCTCACGTTTACATCGAAATTCATGACCTCGGAATAGTTTGCAGACGGAGTGGACTGATTCTCGCCGAGGGCGAATGCTACTGGCTCGGAGCTGTCCTCATCTGTCTCGCTGGTTCCTGTTGTCTTCTTTGTCTCGATCCACGCCATTATGGTCTTTGCGTACTCGGAGGACATTCCGTCCTCGCCCTGAGCGCGCTTTGAGATATAGATCAGAATCGGATAATAGCCCTCTTCCAGACCTTTTTTTACATTGACATTCAGGTTGACGGTCTTTTTCGCTTTTTTGTTTACATGACCGACCTTATAATGGCGGTTTAAGGAATCCGTCACCTCAAAGGGATAGATCGTCTTCATGGACTGGACGATGCTGCTCTCCTCGCTGTCGCGGTCCTCCGTCTTTGTGATCTCATCGGAATAATGGTTCCGGAAATCATCCTCGGAGGCGATCCAGATCTCTGTCTCGACCCAGTCTTTGTCCTCCATGTTCATGAGTGTCACAGAGACGGTTCCGTTTTTTCCGATATATAAGGTCGGCGTCTTTCCGATCACAAGGCGGACGGTATCATTGTCGTCATCCATCCGGTATACCTGTGGGATCGTCTCCGCCGCTTCTGTTGTCTCCTTCGCCGCGAATGCAGTTGCCGGGACTGCGCCCATCAGCATACACGCAGCAAGGAATGTTGCCATCCAGCGTAATCCTTTTATTTTCATACTGTTCCTCTCCTCCTGGCTGTTCTATTTTAGTTATTTGTGCCAGCTTTCCATATTTTTGCGTTTATTCCAAAATTTTGTCGATTGTTATTCTGACTTTCCCTCTATCTGGTGTTCTTCTGCCTCCACAACTGTCTCTTTTTGCTCTTCTGCTGCCGGATTCTTAGATTTCCCCTCCGCCTGCGCCTCTGCCGCCGCCTGCATGGACTCTTCTAACCGCACAAGATCCACCTCATGGTGATTCTCTTCGATGCTCACGATCTTTCCGTCGATAATCTTAAAGATCCGGTCCGCGTAGGTCGCCAGATTATTGTCGTGGGTAACCATAACAAGCGTCTGTTTCTGTTCTCTTACGACCTTCTGCATGAGTTTTAATACTTCCATCGTCGTCTTCGAATCCAGGTTTCCCGTGGGCTCGTCCGCGAAGATGATCTGCGGGTTCATCGCCAGGGCTCTCGCGATCCCGACTCGCTGCTGCTGTCCGCCGGACATCTGATTTGGCATGTGGGTCATAAATTTCTCAAGTCCCACAAGCTTTAAATACTGCTTCGCCCGCTTGATTCTCGCTGCCCTCGGCATCCCCCGGAACGATAACGGCAGCGCCACATTTTCCACCGCATCCATCGTCCCGATCAGGTTGTAGGACTGGAAGATAAACCCGACCCGCTCTCTTCGGAAGGTCACAAGCTGTTTTTCATTCAACTTTTCTATATGCTTTCCGGCGATCACGATCTCGCCCTTTGTCGGATGTTCCAGTCCCGCCAGCATATTTAAAAGTGTCGATTTTCCGGATCCGGACGGTCCTGTGATCGCGCAGAACTCGCCTTTGTGGATCTCAAAGCTGACCCCGTTCAGCGCATACACTTTTTCTTCGCCCATGCGGTATACCTTGTACAGATCCTTTACCCGGATCACCGCTTCGTCGCTCTGCTGCATCCGTCCGCCTCCTTTTTCTACAATTTTTACACAGCATTCTTTTCCGCCGCGCCTGTCATTCCTGACGTTTCATCTTGACGTCAAAGTTCTTTTTGTACCTCAAGTATACTGTCTGCATCATGTTCTGACTATATAAAATTACTTAATTATTCTTACAATTTCTTACCATATTTCAGATTGGCGAAATCCATGATGATTCCTGTCTGTTTTAAGATCATCTGTTCAGAAAGTTTCTTCCTGTGAAAAGCAATTCTTACAGATCAGAAATATGATCTGTCACATTCGGGCTCTTTGTGCAGTCTCCAGCGAAGACCTTCCTCTTCGTACAAGTGTACATCTCTCATACATTGCATTTTTTGTGCAGCGGGAAATTCCTTTGAAATTTTCTGTCATAGAAAAAGGAACTCTGTCCATTTTTTCAAACTTCCAGAATTCCCTTGTATCCCTGCACTATTCTGATTTCTCCATAGCCGGATCCTCCGTCATCGGGGACTCCGTGTTTTCCTCATCTGGCCCCGCGCTTTGCAGATTCTCCTGCTCATCCTCTTTCCCGCCGGAAAGTCTTCTCCGGAACTCCTTCAGATACTCCTCCAGCGACACATACTGTCCATTATTCACCCGGTAGGACGGATTCCACATCCTCACAACGCGGACAGCCGCCTCGTCTTTCTTTGCCTCTTTTATCGGACGGTATTCCCGGTCCGCAAAAAAGACATCTCCCAGGACCAGATCTTTCCATTTCATATAGATCTCCCGGTTCTTTTTCTGCTTCTTATTCTGGAACACTTCCATCACGATCAGGCGGAAGAGGTCCTCTCCGCAGCAGACCACGGTCTTCGGGTTTAAAAGCCGGATCTGCTTCTTGATAAACTCCATATAGTACTGACCATAATCCAGGCTGACCTCATCGGCCGCGCCCTTTCCGCCGCGCTTATTGAGATAGAGGACCGCCGCCTTCTCGCGGAGCTTTTTCCCGGTAAGTCTGCACTCTTCCCCCGGATGACGTTCCTCCCAGAGGACCTTCTGCATGCCAGTGAGATACTCCAGATATTCCACCCGGCCAGACGGACTCTTCCCGGAGAGAAAGTCGCCCCGGATATCCGAGGCCACCGGCATCGTCTCGCCTTTCTGGATCATTTTCCGCATGTTCGTCTCTTTTAATATATAAAGGGTCCCGTCATAGTGCACCGGGTCCACGATTCCGTCAATATGAAAATTTCTCTGATCCAGTTCCGGATAACAGGTCTTTCCGTCCGGATCTTCCTCCATCTGCTGCATCAGCTCCCACAGCACATAAAGTTCCTCCAGGGAGCGGCATTTTGCGACCTGACCTTCCAGGATGATCTGCTCCATCGTCTTTTTCATGGTTCCTCCAACGATCCGTTCTGCCCGGTGCGCCTTCGCTCCGGCTTCCTTTTTCCCGGAAACACAGGCCTTCCAGAGGCATCCGCTTATTTTTCTTTTGTGCATTGCACTCACTGATCTTCATTTTATCATAATTTTCTTCAAAAAAATAGTGGAAATTCCACTCCGGATTCGCTATAATAATAAAAATGTTATCGTTCCTGCACTGCATGAACGATAACAGATTTTGCCGATGCTTCGCATTCCGAATCGGCAAAATCCACTCCCCCTACTATAACTGTACGGAATTTTCAGTTCAGAAAATTCCTACCCAGCATGGTAACACAAAACACTTGGAAGGAGATTACAAACATCATGAGACACATGTTAAATCCTCTTGACTTTTCTCTTGAGGAGACGGACAATCTCTTAGAGCTTGCCGCCGACATTGAGAAAGACCGTTCCCGATACGCACACGTGTGTGACGGAAAGAAATTAGCAACCCTTTTCTATGAGCCAAGCACAAGAACCCGTTTAAGTTTTGAAGCGGCCATGTTAAACCTCGGAGGTTCCGTTCTCGGTTTTGCTTCCGCCGATTCCAGTTCCGCGACCAAGGGTGAAAGTGTTTCCGATACAATTCGTGTTATTTCCTGTTACGCAGATATCTGCGCAATGAGACATCCAAAAGAAGGCGCAGCCTATGTTGCCTCCACCAAATCTTCGATTCCTGTTATCAATGCCGGAGACGGCGGTCATCAGCATCCCACACAGACTTTAACTGATTTATATACGATCCGTTCCTTAAAGGGCAGGCTTTCCAATATGACGGTCGGACTCTGCGGAGATTTAAAATTTGGCCGCACGGTCCACTCTCTGATCAATGCACTCTCCCGCTATGAGGGGATCCGCTTTATCCTGATCTCCCCGCCGGAGTTAAAAGTTCCGGATTACATAAAGGAGAGCGTTCTCGACGCGAAAAACATCGAATACAGAGAGACAACAAGCCTGGATGATGCGATCGCCGACCTCGATATCCTCTACATGACAAGAGTCCAGAAGGAACGTTTCTTCAACGAGGAAGACTACATCCGCATGAAGGACTGCTACATTCTCGACAAAGAAAAGATGAAACTCGCAAAACCGGATATGTACGTTCTGCACCCGCTCCCGCGTGTCAATGAGATTTCCGTCGAAGTCGATGATGATCCGCGTGCCGCATACTTTAAACAGGTCCAGAACGGCGTATATGTCCGTATGGCTCTCATTATGACATTACTGGAGGTAGAAAAACCATGTTAAATATCAGCGGAATCCGGGAAGGTGTTGTCCTTGACCATATCCAGGCAGGAAAAAGTATGGATATCTACCGCTACCTGCGTTTAGGCGAGCTGGACTGCACCGTCGCAATCATCAAGAACGCGAAGAGCAACAAGATGGGCCGGAAAGACATCATCAAGATCGAGGGACCGCTCGACGCCATCGACCTCGATATTCTCGGCTACATCGACCACAACATCACCGTCAACATCATCCGCGATGACAAGATCGCCGAAAAGCGCAGCCTTCATCTCCCGAAGATCTTAAAGAACGTGATCCACTGCAAGAACCCGCGCTGCATCACCTCGATCGAGCAGGAGCTTCCGCATATCTTCTATCTCGATGATAAAGATCATGAGGTGTATCGGTGCAGATATTGCGATGAAAAGCATGGCTGATCGGTGGGATCTGGCTGACTGTTGTTGATCAGACGATCTGGCTTAATTTTAGAGACCGCAGCAATCCAGGTATCGATTGCTGCGGTCTTTCTTGTTGTCTGCTTTTCTTGACAAATACACGTATACCCATCATATAATTTATTTTTGTGTTATATTTAAAATTATTCGCTATTTTTTTGTGATATTATAATTGATATTCGCTATTTTTTTGTGTATACTCATAATAAAGAACGGAGGTGCACACATGTATTTAAAACGAAAGGTAGACAATTTTCTCTGTGAATGGAAATCCGACCCGCACAGAAAACCACTGATCATCAAAGGAAGCCGCCAGGTTGGCAAAACAGAATCCATCAAACATTTTGCGGCCGAAAACTATGAAAGTATTATAGAGATCAATTTTGTAAGAGACGAGAAGTATAAGGGGATCATTTCTGACGGTTACGAGGCAGCTGATATCATAAAAAATATTTCCCTGATCGATCCGTCAAAGAAATTCATTCCGCAAAAAACATTGATCTTTTTTGATGAAATTACTGAATTTCCTGAAATTGCTACCTCTCTGAAATTTTTTTGCATTGACGGGCGGTTTGACGTCATTTGCAGCGGTTCCATGCTCGGTGTAAACTATCGCAAAATCGAGAGCAACAGTGTTGGATATAAGAAAGATTATGAAATGTTCTCTTTTGACTTCGAAGAATTTTTATGGGCAAAAGGCTATGATGATGCAACTGTCCAGAGTATGCTTTCTCATATGAGGGAACTGCGCCCGTTTAATGAGCTGGAAATGAAAGTGTACCATTCCCTGTTTCTTGATTTCTGTGTTCTGGGCGGTATGCCTGCCGTAGTGGCGGAATATATCCAGAGAAACACTTTCGAAAACTCTCTCGACACGCAAAGACAGCTGATCGCCGACTATAAAGAAGATATCCGTAAATACGCGCAGGGGATCGATCAGACGAGAATCTTAAATGTTTTCAACCGGATTGCTCCACAGCTCGCAAAAGAAAACAAGAAATTCCAGATTTCAAAAGTGGCGTCCGGTGCGCGGTTCCGTGATTACCGCGGGTGTGCAGAATGGCTTGTCGATGCCGGTATGGTAAATATCTGCTATTGTCTGGAGTTTCCGGAACTTCCTCTGGGCGGCAATTATGATCCGGATATTTTTAAATTATACTTTGCCGACACCGGTCTTCTTGTGTCCATGCTGGATGATGAATCCCAGGAAGATCTGCGCGCCAACAAGAATCTCGGAGTCTACAAAGGTGCCTTATATGAAAATATTGTCGGGGAAGCTTTAGTCAAACAGCATTATAAGCTTTATTATTATAAAAAAGAAACATCTACACTTGAAGCAGATTTCTTTATCCGCTCCATGACTTCCCTGATTCCACTGGAAGTGAAAGCTGCCAGCGGAAGAGCAAAATCCATGAACACCCTGATTAATTCGGAGCGCTATCCGGATATCCGCTATGGCTTTAAATTTTCATCCCAGAATATTGGTCACGAAAACTGTACTTACACCTTCCCGTATTTCTGCACCTATCTCCTGAAACGATTCATGGCAGATTTTCATCCGGAAGAAGAACTCTGACAAATTAGATCGATTTTTGCACAACAAGTGAAAAAGAATGTGCCTCGGCACGTTCTCGCGCCTCCCGCGGTCGCTTGCGACAGTCTACATCTTCGCGCGAGTGCGCATCTTTGGCACGTCAGTGCCTTTTTATGTAACAGGAAATTCCTCGGGATTTCCTGTTACATAAAAAAAGACCACCTCCATCCGGCTTTTCAGCCAGACAGGGTGGTCTTTTTTCTTAGAACTGAATCACGCCAACCAGCGTTGATAAGATCAGTACCGCAATGCTCGCCGGCCATACAAGGCGCAGGGAGTAGCGGATATGTTCACTGATGGAGACGTCTGCAAGACCGAGGCCCACGTATACAGCTGCAACGGACGGGCTGATCGGAGTTGCCATTGTGGCTGATAAAAGGAATGTTGCCGCTACCGTTTCCGGCGTGATGCCGAACGGCTGTACTACGCCGATAATGATCGGGAGAAGTGCGTAGTAGAAGGCATCCGTTCCAAGGATCATCAGGAGCGGTACGGAGAAGAGTGCCATGAACCAGTGCATGTGCGGTGCGATCGCTGCCGGAAGTGCATTGACGATCGTCTCTGCCATCGCTTCCACCATGCCGGAGTCCTTGATAACTCCCATGAAGATTCCGACAGCAAATAAGGTGACAGTCATGACCATGGCATTGGAGCCGTACTCTTTGATCTTTTTGCTCTGTTCCTTGACGCTTGTGACATACTCCCACCACTTAGCTCACGCTTGAAGTGGGGGCTTCTCGTTCGATTCCCCCGTTGGGCAAAGCATTCACGAGCGATCCCCGTGTGTCCCACGGTTCTTTTTGGCTGATATCTTTTTATGATGCTTTTTCGCTCTTTTCCAATATGATCCCGGACATTCTCAGACCTTCCCTGCAGATGTTGACTGCCGCATTTTCATCACGATCCATCCGGTTTCCGCAGCTGCAAAGATATACCCGATCTTCCAGTTTCAGATCATGTTTTATTTTTCCACAACAGCTGCATATTCTGGAACTGGGATACCAGCGGTCGATGCGGACAAGTTTCTTCCCTTCCCGTTC